>Ga0308001_10000203_pt1 | contig 29276 bp, 22 predicted proteins | sample Neamet5_FD_203167 | JGI IMG/M metagenome (GOLD analysis project Ga0308001, IMG submission 203167) | Marine microbial communities from water near the shore, Antarctic Ocean - #5 | ecosystem: Environmental > Aquatic > Marine > Unclassified | place: Southern Ocean | collected 2014-06-04
TTGATTCCATTCATTCATTGGAATAGAATCTTCAGATTGAACATGAATCATGTTGGACGGCATGACATTGATAAGCCTAAAGTTTAAAAAATTGTTTTGATCGAGATATAAATCCCAACCTCTCCACAATTCGTTTTTTCCACCAGCAGATCCCAAAATGGTTTGTGTAAAATTTGGTTTTTTTTGATTGGTATTGATCCAAATACTTGCAGCAAAGGCATCGGTCCATTCCAAATTAGGAATTAAGGTTTCTTTGATGATTAATTGGTCATGGTCATGCTTAAATTTGAAGCCATTTCCATTGATTCCCTCAATAACCTCAGGAGGTTCCGCCGCAGCTTTTATATTTGAATTCCCATCAATATAAATCTTTGGCTTCTTTCCAGTTTTTTCAAAAGGAAAGTGAGCGATTAATTTTTTATTGATAGATTTTTGGGAGGGTAATTCGTCCTTGTAGGCATAAAAAATCTCAAGATCTTTTTTGGTTAAAGAAATATTTTTTTCAATACTATTAATACCTTTATTAATCTGATTAATTTTACTTTGGGTTTCAGTATCAGGGAGCGCTAAAAGAGGGCCGTAGTCACCATCGTCACCAGTCATTCCCAGTTCTCGTATGTTATTAAAAAATGAAGTAAGTTGATAGTAATCTTTCTGGGAAATGGGATCAAACTTATGGTCATGACATTTTGCACAGGCCACGGTTAGTCCCAAGAAAGCAGTACTAATGGTTTCCGTTCTGTCAAAAACGTAATTTAAACGCCACTCTTCATCCACAACACCACCTTCGGCAGTCATGGGCGTATTTCTGTTAAACGCTGTTGCAAGCTTTTGGTTTGTTGTGGCATCGGGCAAAAGATCTCCAGCGATTTGCCAGGTTACGAACTGGTCATAAGGCATGTTTGATTTAATTGCTTTTAGAACCCAATCTCGCCAAGGCCACATGGTTCTGGCTCCATCTGCATGAAGACCATGGGAGTCGGCATAACGAGACAGATCCATCCAGTCCACTGTCAATCTTTCTGCGTGAGCATTTGTGGACAAAAGTCGATCGATTAATTTTTCGTAAGCATTTTCATCAGAATTTTCAACAAAACTGTTGATCTCCTGAAGTGAAGGGGGAAGACCCGTAAGGTCAAACGTGATCCTTCTTATCAAGGTTTCTTTTGAAGCTGGTGACGAAAAATCCAAACCTTTTTCATCAAGTTTTAGTTTTACAAATTGATCAATAGGATTTGTCATTCCTGGAAACGCTTCAGAATCTAGATCTTTCTTTTTAGGAGGGATAAAAGACCAATGATCTTTCCATTCTGCTCCTTGGTCTATCCATTTGAGTAGAATTGCTTTTTCTCGACTGTTGAGCGTAAGGTTTGAATCCGGATTAGGCATTATGACTGCAGGATCAGTACTCAAAATTCTGTGTGCGAGTTCACTGCTGTTGCTAGAACCAGGAGTAATAGCACGCTTTCCGCTATTTAATTTTGAAAACGCCGCTGATTCTATGTCAAGTCTTAAACCTGCTTTTCGACTGTTTTCATCTGGTCCATGACAACTATAGCAACGGTCTGATAAAATTGGTTTGACATGGTAATTGAAATCAATGACTTCAGGAAGTTCTTCCTGAGCAGCAATAACCTCTGGAGGAACTTGAATAGTGCATGAAGCAAAAATTAATAAGAAAAAAAATAAAGCAATAAATAATTTCATTCCACATTTAAATTAAATCACCCCTAAGTTAGTTTTTTAAACTAAAAATCAGCTTTTGTAAGTGAAGACTTAATTTTTAAATAGGACATAAGAGGAAGATCACCAATAATTGCGTTATGTGGACGTGGAGTATCACTGTTGAAAACCTCTAGAGCTTTGCGGTCTAAAATTTCAATAAAACTTTCGTCGAGAGGTACTTTTCCTGGAATATTTTTAACGCTTAAATCGAGATGTTTTTCAAAAAAAAGATAGGCCGCTTTTCTCTTAGAATAGCCGTAATCATGTTTTTCTAAAGCAAGGTGAACATTTTCCACATTTTCTGCTTTGCCATAAGCCTCATAAACTTTTTGTATGTAGGGAAATTCAACTTTATCTACGTTTCTTGTCCAGTCATCTCCATCAGAAATCAGTAATAATGGTCTGGGAGCAGTCAATGCAGCTATTTCTACATTATTGGTTTGATGAAATTCGCTTTTATGAATCGGCATTCCACTCTCACAAACACATCCTCCAAAGAAGTGAGTAGATACTTGAACAACAGGAATTGCGACCTTTATGCGTGGGTCTATGGCTGTTAAAATAAAAGTTTGAGTGCCACCACCCGAAGCACCTGTCATCCCAACTTGCTCCTCGTCGACCTCTGGAAGAGCGGTTAAGTAATCTAAAACTCTTTTACTGTTCCATGTTTGAAGTAACAGTGCAATGGGCATTTTGTGATTAATTTGATTGCTTTCCCCATAACCGACCATGTCGTAAGCAAAAACCACAGCACCCATTCTTGCCATAAAGGCACTTCTAATTTGGACATAATCTGTAAAGCGTTTGTTTGCAAGATGACCGTGAGGAGTTAATATGGCTGGGGATTTCCCTTCAGACTTCAAGGGACGGTATAGGTTTCCGGTGATATAAAAACCAGGAAAACTTTCAATGGCAATGTTTTCTACACTGTAACCATCCATTATTTTTTTAGGAGAAATAATTGGATTAAAATTCCCTGAAATTTGAGACATTTTATCCCATTGAATACCCTTTAAAATCGTTTTCTTAATGATATCTGCTCTTTCTTCCCACGAGAATTGATCGTTCCATTGGTTTGAAAACGTATCTAACATTTTTTTTCCTTCAGCCTCAGTCCAATGTCTACCTGTGCACAGATCTGGGTTTTCCATGGAGATAAGTCCTACTTCGGTTTGTACTTTCACTTGCTGCGAAAAGCCATGGAAACTAAAAACTAATAGAGAGATTAAAATTTTTTTATTCATGATCTGACTGTTTTGCTCTAAGTTAAAGATTAAAATTAAATAAAAAATCAAAGACTTTTATCTTTCCTATCCTTACTTTTTATTTCAATCCAATCTTGTTGGAGAAGAATTGGTTCCTACCCTGCCAGAAAACGTTGGTTTTTCCTCAGAACGAATTAATAATTTAAGTCAGGTTTTACCAGAATATATTGATGATAATTGAATGTCAGGAGCTATTGCTTTAGTGGCAATAAAGAATAAAATTGTGTTTTTTGATGTGGTAGGTAAAAGTGATGTTGAAAAAAATAAGGATATGTAAAAGGATGCTATTTTCAGAATTGCATCTCAATCCAAAGCAATCATTAGTGTTGTAATAATCATCTTTCAAGAAGAAGGAAAATTGCTCATTTCAGATGAATTAGGGGATTATATTTCAGAATTCAAAAAAACGACTGTCACCGAGCCGAATAAAATGAGGATATGAAGTTGTTGGTGCAAAAAGACGAGTAACCCTCAGAGACTTGTTGACATACACAGCTGGTTTAGGTTATGGACTGTCAAAAGATTTATGGGAAGAGGCTAAAATTTAAGGGTGGTATTTTGCTGATCAAAACGAACCTATTTTAGAAATAGTTAAAAGAATCGCCGGCCTCCCTTTTGAAGCTCACCCCGAGAAAAATTTGTTTACGGATACAATACAGATCATCTGAGTGCTGTAATCGAGGTGATATCTGGGCAGGCATTTGAAGCTTTTTTACAAAATAGAATTCTCACACCTTTGGGTATGAATGGCACCTGTTTCTATTTACCCAAAAGCAAAGTAAGTCGACTAGCATACGTCTATTCTTCAGGTGTTGATGGAACGATGGTTAGTCAAGGTTCATATTTTAAAGGACCGAGAAAGAGTTTTTCTGGCGGTGCAGGTTTTTTAAGTACTGCCATGAATTACTCGAAATTTTTACAAATGATGCTAAATGGAAGAACGTTTCACGGGAAAAGAATAATCTCTAAAAAAAACAATAGCTTTGATGACTACCGATCATTTAGACGAAGCAACTTTTGATTGTGGTAAAGGGACAGGTTTTTGACTTGGTTTTTCAGTGCTCACAGACCTTGGGCTTCGGGGAGAATATGGAACTGTAGGCGAATATGGTTGGGAAGGAGCTTATCATTCTACCAAATCGGTAGATCCTAAGAAAGATTTATTGTTTGTGTATTTTACGCAACTTATACCAGCAAAAAAATTAATGATCATGGAAAGCTCATAGCTCAAGTGTACCATTCACATAATATATTGATAATCAACAATATATGTTTTTAAATATACTCAATTTAGAACAAAATAAGGGTATAAAAAATTAAAACTCTGTAAATCAATTATTTACAGAGTTAAAATGTGGTACCTCCAGGAATCGAACCAGGGACACAAGGATTTTCAGTCCTTTGCTCTACCAACTGAGCTAAGGTACCTCCGTTTAAGGATTGCAAATATAAAATCCTTTTTATTCCCTTACAACAGAATTACTCTAAAAATGTTTGTGTAATTTTATAGCCTAAACTTTATTTGGATGTATTTGGCCTTAGATTTTGGAAATACACTGACGAAATTTTTCCTATTTGAAGGGAAAGAACTTATTGATAGCGAAAGCCTTTCGCCTAAAAATGCTTTTGATAAAATACATGAAATCATTTCCCTTAACCAGGGAATAAAAGGGCTGATTTATTCGGATGTAGCAGGAGAAATCAATGAGAAATTAGTGGATTTAGCAAAAGGAATTCCTGTTATTGACATAAATTCCTCCATTAAATTACCTTTTGCAAATGAATATGAGAGTAAATCAACCTTGGGAGCGGATAGAATTGCTCTGGTCACTGCTGCCGTAATTACCTATCCTAAAAAAAACATTTTGGTGATTGATTTGGGAAGTTGCATAACCTATGATTTTATTTCACATAAAAACACTTACAAAGGGGGCGCAATTTCGCCCGGTTTTGAAATGAGATATAAGGCATTGAATACATTTACAGGAAAGTTACCCTTACTATCTTCTAAAATCACTAAAAACCCAGAAGGAAATTCCACGATTGACTCGATTCACTCGGGTGTTTATTTTGGAGTTCTAGATGAAATAAAAGGGCGAATTGAATATTATCAAGAAGAATTTGGCGCTTTAACAGTAATTTTAACAGGAGGAGACGCGAATAAGTTGCCTAAAACATTAAAAAATACCATATTTGCCCATTCAAATTTTTTAGCAGCAGGAATGCTCCATCTCTTAAAATTGAATATAGATTCATGATTCGAAACATAGTTTTTCTTTTAATTCTGCTTGAAAGTACAGTGGTTTTTTCTCAATCAGGAACAGCTTCTCCCTACTCATTTAGTGGTTTAGGAGACATAAATTTTAGAGGAACTCAAGTCAATCGATTTATGGGTGATCTTGATGTTTACAACGATTCAATCCATGTAAACCTAAACAATCCCGGGGCTTATGGAGATTTGAAGCTCACAACTTATTCGCTTGGATTGAATTATAGAAGTACTGAAATGACTTCTTCAACGGATTCTAATGAGATAGTGACTTCTTCTTTAGATTACATTTCAGTCGCCATACCGACAAATAAATTTGGATTTGGATTCGGGATCATACCCTATACCTCAGTAGGCTATCAGCTTAGTAATATCGACAATAGTGCTTCTCCCACTCTTTTAAACCGGTATCAAGGTGAAGGAGGAGTCAACAAAGTTTTTATGTCTTTTGGTTTCCGATCCTTTAAGCATTTTACATTTGGCGCGACCTTAAATTACGATTTTGGAGAACTTAAATATAAAACACTAAAGTTTGTAGATGGAGTAGAATTGGGAACAATTCTAGAAAACAAATCAAATATTTCAGGATTTGACATAAAATTATCTGCTAACGTTGATTTCCCTTTTAATAAAAAGCTTACTATGCGAGGTATGATTTCTTATGCCCCTGACGCAAAGTTGACCTCAAATAACACTCGAATTTTTTATACCCAATCGACCAACTCACAAGAGGGTAATTATAGTGACATAGAAGAAATTGATCTTGATTCAAGAGGATTAGCCAAGACTAAAGTTAATCTTGCCAGCTCTTTATCTATCGGAACAGGAATTGGCCAAGAGAGGAAGTGGTTTTTAGGAACTCAATATTCACTTACAAAGACCTCTGGCTTTAAAAACAACTTTATCGAAATTCCAAATATTTCTTATTCGGACGCATCAAAAATCTCTGTGGGAGCTTTCTATATTCCTAGCTATGCTTCTTTAACTTCTTATTTTAAAACAATAGTCTACAGAATAGGGTTTCGTTACGAAAATACAGGTATTTCGGTAAATAATTTTGGTTTAAAAGAAACTGGTGTTACTTTTGGATTAGGCTTGCCGTTAGCGAACTATTCAAATGTAAACATTGGAATGGAATACGGCAGCAGAGGAACCACAACTGCAGACCTAATTAAAGAAAAATATTGGTCAATAAGAGTAGGTTTTTCTCTTAATGACAGATGGTTTGTTAAAAGAAAGTATAATTAAAGATTTATATATGAGGTTTTTAAAAAGTTATTTGGGAATATTTGCAATTTTAATATTAGCTCCCTTAAACGCTCAATCAAGCGAAGAGTGTTTACAGAATCTTTCGATTTTTGCAGAGTTTGCGAAAGTCAAGAATTATGATGAGGCTTATGAGCCATGGAGGAAAGTAAGAGAAGAATGTCCCTCCCTTAATGTTGCCATCTACTCTTATGGCGAAAGAATTTTGAAGGACCGTTACAAAAAACAGCCAGCCAATCAAAAGCAAGCTGTTGTTGCGGATCTAATGAGCCTCTATGACGAATGGCTTTTAAATTTTCCAACAAAAAGGAATGTTAAGGTCGAAGGCGACATTATTAGCAGTAAGGCCCAATCAATGATTGACTTCAAAATGCCTGATAAAATGGAAACCTACAAGACTTTCGATTTGGCATTTACCACCGATCCAAAAAGTTTTACCAATCCAAAGGGCTTGTACAATTATTTCAAAACATTTTATGACTTATACAAAGAAGATACGTATGGAGTTACCATGGAGCAACTTTTCACTAAATATGAAGAGGTTTCAGAGAAATTTGAATTAGAGTCAACTAACCTTGCAAGAAAATTAGATATAATACTTAAAAAAGAGGAAGAAGGAAATCCTATTACTAGTCGAGAAATAAGAAATAAAAGAGGATATGGGATTAATAGTAATGCAATTGCAACATACTTAAGGAACTTGGACGCTATTATTTCAAAAGAAGCGTCATGTTTCAACCTTGTTCCGCTTTATCAAAGAAACTTTGAAGAGAATAAAACAGATGTTTTGTGGCTCAAACGTGCTGCCTCTAGGATGGACAGTAAGGACTGTTCTGATGATCCGCTTTTTGTAACGCTTGTTGAAGCATTACACAATCTTGATCCTTCTGCAGATTCCGCATATTATTTAGGGCTTCTAAACGATAAGAAAGGTAACAACAAAGACGCTTTAAAATATTATGAAGAGTCAATTACGTTAGAAGGCGACTCTTACAAGAAAGCCAAAATATTATACAAAATAGCGATTAAATTTAAAAATGCAGGAAGAAAATCTTCAGCGCGAAGCTATGCGATGAAGGCATTAAAGTACCAACCTTCAATGGGTCGTGCCTACTTGATGATTTCAAATCTCTATGCCAGTAGTGCAAACGACTGTGGAGATAGTCAATTTAATAAAAGAGCGGTCTATTGGTTGGCTGCAAATACGGCAAGAAAAGCAGGAGAAGTAGATGCTTCAATCAAAAAAGATGCACGTAAAACTGCCGAAGCCTTTGTTGGGAGAGCTCCTTCAAAAACCGATATATTTACGGAAGGAAATCAGGGGGCTACCATAAAGTTTAGTTGCTGGATTAACAGCAGTGTCAAAGTACCAAACCTATAAATGAAATTTTCATTTCGAAAAAGCTATAAAATTAGGGTTGTTGCATTCGTAGCAACCCTAATTTTTTCGTGTGAAAACAATACCCAAGCGCTCAAAGAAATCAATCGATTTAATGACGATCCCATAGGAATTGCCTTCGATGTCAGGATGGTGTATTCTGACTCTGCCAAAGTTAAGGCCATACTTACCGCTCCCATTCATCTTGACTTCAGTCACCTCAGTTTTAAATATTCAGAGTTTCCAGAGGGCTTAAAAGTGGTTTTTTTAGACAAAGACAATCAACAGAATCAAGTGGTAGCAGATTATGGGATTTTATACAATCAAACTAAAATTGTAAACCTTGAAGGAAATGTGGAATTACTTTCCCATGACGGCTCTAAATTAGTGACCGATCAGATGTATTGGGATTCAGAAAAAGAATGGCTTTTCACCCAAGAGCCCTTTACTTTTGAAAACCAAGATTATAATCTTGCGGCAACTAGATTGGATACCAATAAAGAATTCACTAAATTTCAGACTGGAAAGTTGTATGGAACAATTGCCGTTAAAGAAGAAAAAGACTCATTAGAAGTAAATGAAAAGTTATAAAATTTCCGAAATATTATATTGGATAATTGCTGTTTTGGCCACCTATGAAGCCTTTTCAATTTGGAGTACAAACAGAGATAAAGCCTATATATTTATCGGGTTTACAGTGCTGTCAGTTTTCATGGCGTTATTTAGGAGACATTACCGTAATAAATTTAAGAACAGGGAGAAACCGTCTTAATCATGACTTCTGATTTAATTATTTTGTTGTGCTTGGTATTGTCTGGTTTTTTTTCAGGCATGGAAATCGCTTTTATTTCCTCGAACAAGATCTATTTAGAAATTGAAAAGCAACAAACTGGAATTACTTCCAAGCTCTTAAATTTCATCACAAAGAATCCCTCTCGATTTATTGCCACTATGCTTGTAGGGAACAACATTTCATTGGTAATTTATGGGATATTTATGGGAGATAAAATTTTGCAGCTTTTTTTCCCTGAAACACTTTTAAATGGTGTTATAGGCATAGAAATTATCTTTATACAAACAATTATTTCAACAGTATTAATTTTATTAACTGCCGAGTTTCTACCCAAAGTTTTTTTTCAGCAATATGCCAATGTGTTCATGAAGATTTTCGCGCTCCCTACAGGAGTTTTCTTCACCTTGTTCACTCCGATAACCTTAATGGTAATTGAGCTTTCAGATTATATTTTAATTAAATTTTTTAAAACCAAAGGAGATCAGATTCAGCTTACTTTTTCTAAATCTGAATTGGGGAATTATATTGAAGAACAACTAGAGTCTACAAAAGACATTGAGAATGTCGATAGTGAAATTCAAATTTTTCAGAATGCATTAGACTTTACTGGGGTTAAAGCTAGGGAGGCCATGGTGCCAAGAACAGAAATTGTAGCAATTGAGAACACTGCAGATCTTGAAGAAATTAAAAAACTATTTACTTCTACGGGACTTTCTAAAATACCAATTTACAATGAGTCGGTCGATGATATTGAAGGCTATGTTCATGCCTTTGAGATGTTTAGGAAACCAGAACACATTAAAAAAATATTATTGCCAGTAGCTTATGTCCCTGAAACGATTAGAATCAGTGAAGTCTTAAAGCTTCTAACCAAACAAAGAAGAAGTATCGCAGTTGTTTTGGATGAATATGGAGGAACTTCGGGAATTATTACGGTCGAAGATATCATCGAAGAACTCTTTGGAGAAATTGAAGATGAACACGATAATATAGAACACTACGAAAAGAAAATTGAGGAAGGTTTATTTGAGTTTTCTGCTCGTTTGGAAGTGGATTATATCAATCAAAATTATGGAATTGACCTTCCGGAAAATCAACTTTATGAAACTTTAGGAGGCTTGATAGTTCATCTTCAGGAAGAAATACCCAAAAAGGGTACTGCGATTTCGATTGAAAACTATCAACTTGAAATCAAAGAAGTATCTTCAACAAAAATTGAAAGAGTTTTATTAAGGGTGTTTAAACAAAATTAGCCCAATTTATGCATAATTATACTGATTTTGAATCTACTACATTCTTAAATAACAATTCATTCTTTTTTTAAATCAAAAAGGAAATTGTATTTTCGCAATCGACTAAAAAAAAATTTAAACAATGGCAGTTTTAGGACAAATCAGACAACGTTCCTTTTTTCTTATCATCGTAATAGGGATGGCTTTATTCGCCTTTGTTATTTCAGGTGTTTTTGGCAGTAATACCTCTGGCAGTAATCCTAGTGACCCAATTGCCATAGTAAATGACGAAGATATTCAAGTAGGGTTTTTCCGTCAGCTTGTTGAGCAAACGGAAAGAAACTACAATCTATCGACACTTCAAGCAGTTAATTCGGTTTGGGATCAATTATTAAGAGTAACGATATTCAAACAAGAATTTGATCGTTTGGGAATTGATGCTGGAAAACAGCAAATTGAAATGATTCTTTTACAAAATGAAGAAATCGTTCAAGATCCTCGTTTTCAAAATGAGACTGGATTCTTTGACTTTGGAATTTTTACTGATTTCATCAATCAAATAAAAACTGAAAACCCACAAGCCTATGACAGCTGGAGATCGCAAGAAGAAAGTATCATTGGACTTGCCAAAGAAAGTATTTATTTTGGCTTGATTAAATCAAGTACTGGCTTTACTGAAATAGAAGGAAAAGACGCTTACCATCTTGAAAATGACAAAATTAATATGAAATATGTAAGTGTTCCTTACAACGATATTCCTGACAGTCTGTTCAAAATTAGTGATGCAGAAATAAGAAAATATATCAGCCAGAACATCGATGATTATACAAAAGATGCTTCAAGAGCAATAAGCTATGTGAAGTTTGATGAGGAAGCTTCGGCTGAAGATGAGAATCAAATAAGAGCTGACCTTGAGAAACTACTAAAGCAACGAGTTGAATATAACGACGTTTCTAAATTGACTGATACCATTGAAGGTTTAAAAACAGTCAAAAACATAACGGAATTTGTATCTCGATATTCTGAAAGTACTTTTGATTCAATTTACCTACCTAAAGGAAAATTGGCCAATGATTATGCTGATATTCTTTTCGATTTGAGTCCTGGAAAAGTATTTGGACCCTACAAAGATGGAAATGAGTTTAAAATTTCTCGCTTACTAGATCGGAAAGATGGCGGTTCGATCAGAGCTAGTCATATATTAATTGCCTACCAAGGAGCAGAACGAGCAAACCCTGAGGTAGTAAGAAGTAAAGAAGAGGCCAGCCGTCTTGCAAATCAATTGTACCGCAAGGTGAGAAAAGATAAAGAAAATTTTGGAGCAATGGCTGCCATAAATTCTGATGGACCTTCTAAAGCAATACAAGGAGATCTTGGTTTTTTTCAAGAAGGCACTATGACAGAAAAATTCTTTGATTTTTGTAACAAATCTAAGGTTGGTAAAATAGGGTTGGTTGAAACCGATTTTGGGTTTCACATTATTAATGTTATGGATAAGGAAGATGTTGTTCTTTTGGCAAACATTTCCAAACAAATTATTCCTTCTGAAAGCACTTCAAATATTGTTTTTAAGGAAACTACTCAATTTGAAATTGAAGCGATCAACACAAAAGACTTTTCGGGGGTAGCCGAAAAAAAGAACTTAACGGTTAAACCGGTCGAAAACATAAGTATTTTAGAAGAAAATTTACCAGGCTTATTTAGGCAGAGAGATATTGTCCAATGGGCTTTTGAAGAAGACACTAAGGTTGGTTCAGTTCGAAGATTTTCTCTTGCAACGGGTGGCTATGCAGTCGTGCAATTAACCAAAATCACACCAGAGGGAGAAGTAGATGTTAAGTCTTTTAGAACAGAAATAGCTGCGGAGCTTATAAAGGATAAAAAAGCGGCTTACATTCAAGAAAAATATGCTGCTAATGCTACATTAGAAACATTGGCCAAAGCGACTGACAGAGAAGTAGAAACTGCTTCTGCGGTAACTCAGAAAAATACTGTTTTAGCAGGATCTGGGACAGAACCTTATGTTATCGGATCGGCCTTTTCCCTAAATCTTAACAAGCCTTCTGCTCTTGTTCAGGGGAACGATGGAGTGTACATGCTAGAAGTTACTTTTAAGGAAGTTGCTATCGAAATGGATAGTTATACTGCTTATGCCAATGCCCTTCAAACTGCAGAAAACTTAAGGATCAATAACACCATATACGAAGCACTCCGCTCTGCTTCTGAAATAGATGATAATCGTAAATTTTATTATTAATTTAATAATAGATTAATCAGATTAGGTAATAACCATTTCTGAATATTTTAGAATGGAGGTATAACCTTTATTCTTAAAATAAGAAATATCATTGTCATTTCCGGTAACCAGAATAAAGTCACCACCCCAGGCGCCTAGGCTTTTTATTGATCCACTATAATCTGGAAATAAAACTTTCTTAACGGGTTTGACTTCCAGTATTTGGCCCAATCGCGTTTCATGAGTTTCAATTAGTTTTTCAAACTTTTTGAGTTCATTTGATTTGAGTATTTTTAGAGACAGATTAGAAAAAAAATCAAGTTGTTTTTCTGTGATTTTTATATTCGAAAATCTTTTGACTGCTTCACTACTGTTTTTCTTTTGATTGAGGTATACAAAAAAAAGCTGGTCTTTAAAAGATGGATTAAATTCACAACCTTCTACCTTTGGTATTTGATTTTTATTGGAAAACAAAAGCGGCCCCTTGGCTTGGGCACATGCAATGTCATAACCGCTTCCTCCAAGGGTTTGCTTTAGTAATTCATAAGGATTTGTGTTTGACCACTGCGCTATGTTCGAAATCAGGGTAGAGGAGGTGCCAAGCCCCCATTGGCGATTAAATTCTAAGACGGTTTTCACCTTACCGCCTTTTTCATGCAGAAAACTAGAATTTTGTTTTCTTACTTCTTTTAAAATAGAACGGAGTTTTTTGGCAATATTAGTTTGGTCAGTATCAATAATATTAAAATCTATGGTTGAATATGCAGCCTTAAACCATACGCTTCCTTTTTCATCATAACTTTCCCACAGGAGTTTCTTTTCTTCAGAAGAATCATAAATTAAAGATTGACCTTTATTACAAGGAACTGCCAAAGCTAGTGCACCTTTTAGAACGAGGTATTCTCCAGAAATAAGTAATTTTCCCTGACTGTGATATTTTTCCATACCACTAGGGGTTTATGTTTAAAAATTCTGAAACTGCACTGTGAGTTACGGTATTGGTTTTAAAGAAATCAACAGCTTTTATCTTTTGAGCCTCAGAAGCATTATTCTGATTAAGAATATTTAACAAGTGCATTTTCATATGCCCTTTCTGAATTCCTGAGGTTACTAACGAACGAAGTGCAGCAAAGTTTTGCGCCAAGCCAGCAACGGCAACAATTTGCATTAATTCTTTTGCATTTGGATTTCCAAGTAACTCCATCGACCATTTTACCATTGGATGAAGTTGGGTCAGTCCTCCTATGGTTCCCAAAGAGAGTGGGAGTGTTAATTCAAAAACAAAATCATCTTCCATGACATAAGCATTGCTCAAGCTTGAATAGCTTCCTTCTCTTGCAGCGAAAGCATGAACACCAGCTTCTACTGCTCGGAAGTCATTGCCAGTAGCAATCACCAACGCATCTACACCATTCATGATGCCCTTGTTGTGGGTAACTGCACGATAGGGCTCCTTTTTTGCAATCTCGACCGCTTGAATGAATTTTTGAACAAAATGTTTTGCGGATATTCCTTCTTGTTCGCCCAGTTTTTCTATGGGACATCTCACTTCAGCCTTTACCAAACAGTTCGGAACATAATTAGAGAGAATACTCATCACGATTTCAATAACTCTTTCTTCAACAGTAAATTCAGTATGATTTTCTAACACATTCTTAAATACACTGGCGATTTGCTCTAAGCAAGAGTTAATGAAATTAGCCCCCATAGAATCAACTGTATCAAAGGTTAAGTGCAACTGAAAATAATGATCAATCAATTCAGTTTTATCAACTAGCTCAATGTCTAAAATTCCTCCACCACGTTTTTCCATGCTTTGAGTTAAATTTTCAAGATCCTTTATTAGCTCTACTTTCTTTTCTTGGAACAGTGAATTCAATCTCTCAAAGCTACCTTGGAATAAAAAATGAACCTGTCCAATTTTTTCTTGTCCTAAAATTGTGGCTTTAAACCCTCCTCTATGGGCCCAGAATTTCGCAGCTTTACATGCGGCTGCTACGACTGAGCTTTCCTCAATCGCCATGGGGAGAGTGAAGGTTTTATTATTAATTAGAAAATTAGGTGCAACCCCAATTGGAAAGTAAAAATTTCCTAATGAATTTTCGATAAATTCATCGTGTTTTTTTTGAATTTTTGAATCAGAATGATTGTAAGAAGAGATCAATTTTTCAGCTTCTTCGGGATCGCTAAAATAGGATTGACTTATCCATCTTATTTTTTCTTCTTTTGAAAATTTAGAAAACCCATCAATATCTTTTGACATAATTCTACCCCTTTTTTATTAATTCAAAGATACATTTTTTAGACCTTTTCTCTTATTTGTCTCAATATTCAGTTTACACCTTATTTTTCATTAAATTGTAAGTTTATAAATCTAAATATACCGATGCAATGAGACAATTTCTGTTAGTGTTTTACTTGTTGTTTATGGTCAATGTATTTGCCCAAACGCCAGCGTTACCTATTGACGAACTTTGGAGGGGTAAGTTCAGTCCTGAGCGTTTAGAATCGATTCGTTCGCTTTTAAATGGTTATCAATACACTGTTCTTGACTTAGATTATAGGGCAAAAAGCTCTAAAATAGTCATGCATAACTATGCTAATGGAGGAGAAGGTGAGGTGTTGATTGATTCAGAAAAATCTGCCAAAATTCCTTTCTTTAGAGGTTATACTTTTTCTAAAGATGAAAACCTTTTGCTTTTGGAAACAGACATTAAACCGATATACAGGAGATCTAAAGAAGCAATGTATTGGGTTTATGACATGAAAAATGAAGGTGTTAGGCTGATTTTTAATCAACCCATTCAAGAACCTAAATTTTCACCAGACGGAAGTAAAGTAGCATTTGTTTATAAAAGAAATCTTTATGTTAAGGACTTAAAAAAACAATCCATTGTGCAAATAACCATTGACGGAGACCACCAGACCATTAATGGGATAACAGATTGGGTTTATGAAGAAGAGTTTGGTTTTGTAAGGGCTTTCGATTGGAACGCCAGCAGTACCAAAATTGCTTTTATGCGATTCGACGAAACGGATGTGCCTAATTTTTCTATGGACATTTATGGAGGAGAATTATACCAATATTCCTGTGAATTCCGCTATCCTAAGGCAGGAGAGGAAAACGCAAAGGTAAGTATGCACCTTTATGATTTGAAGAAAAGCACTACCACTGAGATTCTTTTTCAAGGGGAGAAACCCTACTATATTCCAAGATTTGAATTTACAACTAAGGAAAACATATTGAGTGTTCAAACAATAAACAGGCATCAAAATCATTTGAAACTTTGGAGCATTAACACTGCCAATAATGAGTCTTCAGTTTTATTAGAAGAACAAGATGCTGCTTATGTTGATGTTCATGATAACCTGACTTTTTTGAAAGATAACAGCTTTTTGTGGACCAGTGATAAGTCTGGTTTTAATCACATATATCATTTTTCATCGTCTGGAAAGATGATTCGTCAAATTACTAAAGGACAATGGGAGGTTACTCGTTTCATTAAATTCAGTGAAAAAACGCGTGAAATTTATTACTCCTCAGTAGAAGGAAGTTCCGTCGGGCGTGGGGTCTATGCGATTAAAATTAATGGAAGAGGTAAACGAGCCCTAACTTCAGGGAGGGGCTATTCGGGAGCAAACTTTAGTGCAGATGCATCCTATTATATTCAGTCCTACTCAGATGTTCATACGCCCCCAATTTATAGCATGAAAAAAACAAAAGACACCTCCACTGTTAGGGTTTTGTTAGATAACAATAAATTGAAAGAAACACTAGCAGAATTCAAGTTGCCAGTGAAAGAGTTTTCTAAATTAATCATTAATGGTGAGGAGTTAAACCTATGGATGATTAAACCAATTGATTTCGATCCCAATAAAAAATATCCTTTATTAATGTTTCAATATTCGGGTCCGGGCTCGCAAGAGGTAACCAACCGTTGGTCAGATGAAAGAACATTATGGCATAAATTAATTGCAAACAAAGGCTATGTCATCGCTTGTGTTGATGGAATAGGAACGGGCTTTAAAGGCGCTGCTTTTAAAAAAGTAACGTATATGAATCTTGGAAAACTTGAGGCCATTGATCAAATCGATTCGGCCAGAAAGCTGGGGCAACTTCCCTATATCGATGAGGGTAGCATTGGGATTTGGGGATGGAGTTTCGGAGGACTTATGGCAGCACATTGTTTGCTGACAGGAAAAGATGTTTTTTCAATGGCAATTGCGGTTGCACCAGTAACCAATTGGCGATTTTATGACACTATTTATACCGAACGTTTTATGCGAACTCCTCAAGAAAACCCTGAGGGTTATGATGTTAATTCTCCGATAAATTATGCTGACCAACTAGAAGGTAAGTTTTTAATTATTCACGGATCTGGCGATGACAACGTTCATGTTCAAAACACAATGAGAATGGTAGAATCTTTGGTTCAAGCAGACAAACAGTTTGACTGGATGATCTACCCAGATAGGAATCATGGGATCTATGGTGGGAATACAAGAAATCATCTTTTTCAAAAAATGACAAACTTTATTATTGATAATCTTTAATGATAGATAGCACCACCGTTTTAGCCCCTTCTGAAAAAACAATCTTTGGACACCCTGCAGGACTTTTCGTTTTGTTTTTCACAGAATTATGGGAACGCTTTTCCTATTATGGGATGCGCGCATTGTTCACTATTTTTTTAGTAGCCAAAACAACTTCTGACAATCCCGGATTTGGGTGGTCCAATACTGATGCTATATGGCTCTATGGATGGTATACAATGTTGGTTTATTTGGCTTCGGTTCCTGGCGGATGGATAGCGGACAACCTTTTGGGTCAGAAAAAAACCGTCATGCTTGGCGGTATCCTATTGTGTATTGGACACACGATTTTGGCCTTTGATACTGAAGTTAGTTTTTATGTCGGTTGTGCTTTTGTAATATTGGGTGTAGGAGGATTAAAACCTAATATATCTAGTATGGTTGGAGGACTTTACAAAATAGGAGATGAAAAAAGAGACATAGGGTTTTATATCTTTTATATGGGAATTAATATCGGTGGATTCCTAGCACCACTTCTTTGTGGATGGATTGGAGAAACTTATAATTGGCATTTTGGTTTTGGATTGGCTGCTATTGGAATGTTTTTTGGTCAAATTACTTATTACTATGGTCAAAAATACCTCGTAGGTATTGGCGATTTTATTGGCAAAGCAGATCATCCAGAAAATAAATTAAGAAAAAAGTATTTAACCCCTATCGAAAGAGACCGGGTTAAAGTATTATTGATTTCTTTTTTAATGATTATCATATTTTGGGGAGCCTTTGAGCAAGCCGGTGGATTAATGAATCTATATGCCAAACAGAACACCAATAGAATATTTATGGGCTGGGAGGTACCCGCCTCATGGTTTCAATCTTTAAATTCATTTTTCATTATCACTCTTGCTGTTTTTGTAGGAGGATTTTGGTACAAATGGAAAATGAAAGGTAGAGAAGCCTCTTCACTTTTTAAAATTGCAATTGGTATTTTAATAATGGGTTGGGGATTTCTGTTTATGCGATTCGCAGCTTCTGAATATGAAATACTTGGTCAATCTTCAATGCATTGGCTTTTCTTGGCCTATTTGTTTCACACCATTGGTGAGTTATGCTCCTCGCCAGTTTCGTTATCATTCATCACCAAACTTGCTCCATCCAAATACGCTGCATCAATCATGGGGCTTTATTGGGCGGCAACTGGCTTAGGTAATAAGCTAGCGGCAACCATAGGAGGCCATGCGGCAGTAACAGGAGAAAAAACTACCTTTACAGGGATATTTATTTTTTGCACAATATTTGCCTTATTAATAGTTCTAATATTAAAACCACTTAAACGCTTAACCCACGGAGCTGAAGATGTAATTCAAAACCCTTTTTAAACCTTTCAGACATGAGATTTTTTATTTTATTTTTAGTATTAAGTTTTAATTCTCTTTCGGCCCAATCCATCCAATGGGTAACCTTAGCCGAAGCGATCGAAGCGCAGAAAGCAAACCCTAAGAAAATCATAATTGATGTCTATACGGACTGGTGTGGACCTTGTAAGCTCATGGATAAGAACACATTTCAAAACAGGGACGTTGCAGCTTACATATCAAAGCACTACTATGCCGTTAAATTTAATGCGGAAGGAAATGAATCGATCACTTATTCTGGAAATGAGTTTTTAAACCCAAACTATGATCCTGATAAAAAAGGACGGAATGCCACACATCAATTCACACAATATTTAGGCATAAGGGGCTATCCTTCTTTAATTTTCATGAGTGAAACTACTGACCTGATTATGCCTTTGGTCGGTTATCAAAAGCCACAACAAATTGAACTCTTTTTAAAGATGATTAAGCAAGGAGATTATATGATTTTTTCAAAGTCAGAAGACTTTGAAAAGTATAAGAAAAGCTTTATTCCTAGGTTTAGAGGCTGATCTTATAATATCAATCAGCCTAACCTTATGTTTTTCGAAGTTTTTTTTGTAATTGAATCCTTCTGGGTTTAAGGTTTAATTTTCCAAGAATAACGAGGTTAAGAGAAATGCACTATTCTTTAGTAAGGTTTTTAAGATCTCTTTTTCAATCGATATCCAAAACTTTTCTACAGTTTTTATTTTATTTACCTGATATATTTCTCCATTAAAAACGATCATTGTATGCGTTTTTTAGGTCTTAGTAAGTCAAGTTGAAAAGTAATAAGTTCCTTGTTCAGAAGTCAAAATAACTCTAGTGGTTTTCAAGAACTATATCGCACTGACTTTAAAAGAAAAACCCAATTCGCAAAAAATTGAATGGACCAAACACCTATTATCAGCAGAAACACCTTGATTGATTTCGCAGGATCTAGGGTAAAGTAGGTGGTGGTTGTCATTCAAAAAGCAAAACACAGTAAGATAGGTTAAAGGTAGAAATTATGAATTTTCATTTGATAAAGGTATAATGAAAATAGAAGAGTGATTTTATGCTTTAATTGCTTCTATAATAAATCCCGCAGTTTTTTCACTAGCACCCTCCTTTCCTAAAACAGAAAAAAGTATTTCGTAATCGTTTTTAAATTTTTCTTGACCCTCCTCAGAAAGTAAAAACTGAAGGTGATTCGAGACTTTTTTTACATTAAAATCATCTTGGATTAATTCCGTAACAACTTTCTTATTAAGGATTAGATTCACTAACGAAATGTATTTGAGCTTCACCAAGCGAATGGCAATTTGATAACTAATGAAACTACTTCGGTAACAAACCAATTGGGGTACTTTGAAAATAGCCGTCTCTAGAGTTGCCGTTCCGCTTGACACCAATGCAGCTTTTGCTACTTCAAGCAGGTCATAAGTTTGGTTTTTGACTACGCTTATATTGGTATTTTGAATATATGAACCATACCAATCTTTATCTATTCCGGGGGCACCAGCAATAATAAATTCATAACTAGAGAAAAGCTTTGATACTTTCACAAATATTGGAAGCATTTTTTTAATTTCTTGTTTCCTACTGCCCGGTAAAAGTGCCACGATGGGAATTGATTTGGATAAGCTGTTTTTACTGTAAAATTTGGGTGATTTTTTTCTTTTTATGATGGAGTCAAAAAGAGGGTTTCCTACAAAATTTACTAGAAAACCGTGTTTTTCTTTAAAGTACTCTTGCTCAAAAGGCAGGATAGCATAAAGAGCGTCAATATCTCTTTTGATTTGATGAATCCTCTTTTCTCTCCAAGCCCAAATTTGCGGACAGATATAATAGTGATTTTTAAATCCATTTTTTCTAGCCCATTTTGCAATTCTTAAGTTGAATCCTGGATAGTCGATATATATGATTACGGCGGGTTTAAATTTGAGAATATCAGTCTTGCAAAACTTGATGTTATTTAGAATCACCCATAGATGCGTGACCACTTCCCAAAACCCCATAAAAGCGAGTTCACTATAGTGTTTAACCAAATCAGCACCAGCCTGTTCCATTAAGTCTCCCCCCCAACAGCGAATATTTGCTTCGGGATCTTTCTTAATTATAGCTTCTATCAATCTTGACCCATGAAGGTCACCAGAGGCTTCTCCTGCAATTATATAATACTTCACCTTAATTTTATTTTAAAGGAATTCACAAGTTAAATGAATTTTAAAACAACAAGGAAACAGACAATTATCAGGGAAATGATAACGAGACCTTTTGCAAAATTGATTTTATTTTTCCGAATGGCCAAAAAGAAAACGGGAAGGTTGATTAATGAGCTTACACTGATAAGACCACCCAGTTTTTTTTTCTGATAAAGAAAAGCAATTCCATTCTCCAACGGACCGTCGTACAAGAATAAAACAGCGAATATAATACAGCTAATGCTCAATAAAAGTCCTGCAATAACTCCATTTAGTGTTTGCTTATTTTTCAAAATCCCAAGTGTTTAAGTTCTGAATGGCATGGTGCGCAGTAAGATCAAACTCAACGGGAACAACAGAGATGTATCCATTTGACAAGGCCCATTCATCGGTATCTTCTCCTTTGTCTTTATTGACAAATTTACCCGTAAGCCAATAATAATCTAATCCCATTGGATTGGTCCTTTTGTCAAATTCCTCCATCCAATACGCTTTTGCTTGACGACAAATCTTGATGCCTTTTATATCTTCTTCTTTGAGATGCGGAAAGTTAACATTAAGGACAACATGAGGAGGAATTTTATTTTTTAAAGCCCCCAAGGTAATTTTTTTTACATAATTCCTTATAGCATCAAAATCTGCATTCCACCGATAATCTAAAAGCGAAAAACCAATGGCCTGAATTCCTTCGATACCTGCCTCAACAGCGGCACTCATTGTCCCAGAATAAATCACATTAATAGAGGAATTTGATCCATGATTAATTCCCGAAACACATAAATCTGGTTTTCTGTCGAGTATTTCATTTACGGCAAGTTTCACACAATCGGCAGGAGTTCCTGAACAGCTGTACTCTTTCTGCGGCCCATCCGTAATGGTCATTTCAGTACAATGCAAAGTGGAGTTTATTGTTATCGCATGACCCATTGCCGACTGAGGACTATCGGGAGCAACGACTACAACTTCTCCAATCTCGTTCATCACTTCGATCAGTTTTCGAATCCCGGGGGCTGTTATCCCATCGTCATTTGTAACAAGTATAAGCGGCTTTTTTTTCATATTTAATTAAATACATTGTAAATTTACTAAATAAAAAGACCTTATTATCATTTTACTTTTAACAAAAAGGTTTAATAGTAATTCTCTAAAACAAAGGGTTTTTGGTTACATTTATGTTTTAAATAAGATTGAAATGAGGTTTGTCCGTTCTCTTTTTGTAGGGTTTTTGTTTTTATTATTATTACTTAATTTTTCTGGTGTCATTCCCAATCCAGAGAAAGATAAGCTTTTGATCGAGGTTATCGCTTATGTACTTGAGCGTGGTCACTTTAGTCCTAAGGAAATCAACGATGAGTTTTCTGAAAATGTTTTTCGTAATTATATTGAAGGCATTGACGGACAACATCGATTTTTCCTTCAATCCGACATTAATAATTTCAATAGATTTAAGAAAGAGCTTGACAATCAAATTAAAGCATCAGATATTACTTTTTTTGATCTATCTCATAAGAGATTAATGTCCAGAATGGAGCAAGTAAAAGAGTTTTATGAAGAATTATTAGAAATACCTTTTGATTTTGATAAAGAAGAAAACATTGATTTGAATTTTAAGGAGATGTCCTATGCATCAACACTAAATGAGCTCAAAAGTATTTGGAGAAAGCGTTTCAAGTTTTCCGCACTTGATACTTATTCAGGCAAAATACAGAGTGAAATCACTAAGAGAGAAGAAGATAGTACCTATCAAATAAGGTCTAAAGTCATTATCGAGGAAGAGGCAAGGGAAAAAACCAGGAAGGATATTGAAAATAGTTTTGAAGTGATCGATGAGATTCAACGAAAGGATTGGTTTTCAATTTATGTCAATTCTATTACATTAGCATACGACCCCCACAGTAACTATTTTCCACCTGAAGAAAAGGAAAGATTCGATCAAAATATTTCAGGAAAATTTGAAGGTATCGGAGCGCGACTTCAGAAAAAAAACCAAGAAGTTAAAATTACTGAAATCATAGCGGGAGGGCCTGTGTGGAATGACAAGTTACTCGAGGCGGGGGACATCATATTAAAAGTAGCTCAGAAAGATGGTGAACCGGTTGAAATAGGATCAATGCCTCTTGGCGATGCTGTAAAACTAATCAAAGGTCCAAAAGGAACTCAGGTTTTTCTTACAGTCAAGCGTGTCAATGGTTTGATCGAAGAGGTCGTTATCACAAGAGATATTGTAGAAATAGAAGAGTCTTATTCCAAATCATCTTTAATAAATAAAAACGATAAGCTATATGGACTCATAGAACTGCCTAAGTTTTACATTGATTTCAAAGACAATGGAAGTCGTAACGCGGCTAGCGATGTTAAAAAAGAAATAGAACAATTAAAACAAAGAAATGTTGAAGGGATCATAATAGATCTTAGAAATAATGGCGGAGGTTCTTTAAAAACCGTTGTTGAAATGACAGGATTTTTTATAGATGAAGGTCCAGTCGTTCAAGTAAAAAGCACTGGAGGAAAAGAAAAAGTATTAAAAGATGAGGATCCTGCGATTATTTGGGATGGTTCTTTAGTCATTTTGGTAAATGAATTTTCAGCCTCAGCATCAGAAATTTTAGCTGCTGCGCTTCAAGATTATAAGCGAGCGATTGTTATTGGCAGTAAACAAACCTTTGGAAAAGGAACGGTTCAAAATGTTATTGATCTTAATCGGATCATTTCTGGGAGTACGTATGGTGATCTTGGTGCGGTTAAATTAACAACGGATAAATTTTACAGAATAAACGGAGGATCAACGCAACTCGAGGGAGTCAAGAGTGATATCGTAATTTTAGACCGCTATGCCTACGTTAATCTAGGGGAAAAGGACCAAGAGAATCCTTTGACTTGGGATCAGATTAAACCCGCAAAATATAAGCTTTGGCCAAATCAATTTAATTATGACTATGCATTGTCTGAAAGTAGCCAAAGGCTGGCTTCTAATTTTTATATAAAGCTTGTCGATGAGCAGGCAAAATGGGTTCTTTTACAACAGGATGATTATGAATACACGCTCAATTATGATGTTTATTTAAATGAGCGAGAAGAAAACTTGAAAGCCAGCGATCGATTCAAAACTTTAAATGATTTTAATTCTAATCTTTCATTTGAATGGTTGCCGGAAGCAGGAGTCGAGGTCAATGAAGAAATAAAGGAAAGAAGAAATCGCTGGGTTGAAAACCTTGAGAAAGATTTTTATATCAATGAAGCTGTAAATGTTTTAGAAGATTTGAATCTCAATTTAGATCCTTCAAAAAAGTTATTGCAAAACAAAAAATAATCAATCAGAATTGAGCAGCCCAAAGAAACACTCTGCATTAGAATTTTTTAGAGACCCTTGGGCGACTATAAGCTTCGCATATATTTTTCTTTTAATACTTGTAGCATTTTTTGCCTATCAGATTGCGCCTGACAGTACTTCGAACGCCAACCAAATGCACCTTTCTATTCACTCCAAGCCTCCTGGTTTTAAGTCAAAAATGATTTTATTAGCAGGTGAAAATCTATCAAATCAAAGCACATCTTTTTTTTATGGTAACATGAACTCTTCAGTAGAAATTCCAATTCAGGATTTTAAGGTCTTTAATGAAGGAATTCAAATTCAACCATACGGAATGCCAAAAGACTATTCCGAACTAGTAGCAAAAAAAAGGCTTCCACAACCATTTATAGTTTCACAATTCATTCAAAAAAATATTGTAGAAAAGACCTTTTATTTGGGAACCGACAAATATGGTAGAGATTTATTAAGTCGTTTGATTATCGGAACAAGAATATCCCTATCGATAGGGTTTGTTGCAGTTTTCATCTCACTTTTCATAGGGATTTTTTTAGGAGCAGTCGCTGGCTATTATGGAGGCTATGTTGACAAAGTAATCGTTTGGCTGATCAATGTAGTATGGTCGATCCCTACTTTGTTAATGGTCATTGCCATCACACTGGCTCTAGGAAGGGGTTTTTGGCAAGTTTTTATCGCAGTGGGTCTAACGATGTGGGTGGAAGTGGCGCGAGTCGTTAGGGGACAGGTGTTGACCGTAAAAGAAAAAACATATATTCAAGCTGCACTTGCTTTGGGCTATTCCAACAAAAGAGTTTTGATTAACCATGTTTTACCCATGGTCATCGCCCCAATTATTGTTATTTCTGCAGCAAACTTTGCTAGTGCTATTTTAATAGAAAGCGGTCTTAGCTTTTTAGGTATTGGAGCTCAACCGCCTACACCCAGCTGGGGAGGTATGGTCAAAGATCATTTTCGTTATCTGCTTTTGGGAAAGCCCTATTTGGCGATTATTCCGGGTCTGGCCATTATGAGTTTGGTTTTGGCCTTTATGACTTTGGGCAATAGTCTAAGGGATTTCCTAGATATTAAAAATTAAAATCACCAATCGCTTAACCTATTAGCATCGAGGTTCAAGTGTATAAAAATCAGGATGCTAAAGGCGAGAAGACTGGATCCGCCATAGCTGATAAAAGGAAGCGGGATCCCGATGGTGGGAACCATACCCAAAGACATTCCAATGTTAATTAGAAAATGGACGAAAATAAGACTTGCTACGCCATAGGAAAAGACCCTTCTAAAAGTATTGACCTGCTTTTCAGCACTTAAAATAATTCGCATAATTAATCCGCAAAAAAGAAATATCACGAATACACCTCCAACAAAACCCCATTCCTCTCCGATAGTGCTGAAAATATAATCCGTGTGTTGTTCTGGCACAAAATCTCCCTTAGTTTGAGTTCCTTCTAAAAAACCCTTTCCGGAAAATCCACCGGAGCCAATTGCTATTTTCGATTGATTGATGTTGTATCCAACACCTTTTGTGTCTGTTTCCTTTCCCAATACGATATTGATTCTGTCCCGATGTCTTTGCTCAAAAATATTATTAAAAATAAAATCAACGGAATAAGAAAAACCAATGGATATAACGAGCGCCAATAAAAAGGGCCAAACCTTAACTTTCCGTTTTGATTTTTTAATAAAATAAAATAGAACAGCGATTACGGCGATAATGATTACTATCGTAATTCCAATTTTAAAACTTAAGGTGATTAAAAACAAACTAACCAGACCGAGAAACAGAAACAAATAAGAATAATCCAAACCTTCGCGAAAAAGCGGAAAGAAAAAAGCTCCAAAAATTAGAGCAGAACCTGGGTCTGGCTGTAAAACGATAAGAAAGGCTGGCAGCAATAAAAAACCACCAATTTTTAATAAGACAGCAGATTTTTTTAAGTCGGTTTGAAATAAACTCATCGATTTGGCGATGATCAGCGCCGTGGCAACTTTTGCCAATTCAGAGGGTTGAAAACTCGTTTGGCCAAAGGAATACCAAGAGGTTGCTCCCGAAATGGTTTTACCAAAAACAAATAGTCCTAATAATAATAAAATTCCTATAATATAACTTAGCAATGCAAACTTTTCGAAAAACTTAACATTAATGGCCAGAATTAAACCTCCAATAAACAAACTCAAGCCAAGAAAAACAATTTGTTTCCCTACCGGTTGAGTCAAATCGAAAATAGAGGTTACCGTATCGTTATAGGTAGAGGAATACACGTTGGTAATACCAAAAGTGACCAATATAACGTACATCAGAATCAACAACCAATCAAGACGCGCTATAATGTTATTATTCATTGATACTAAATGGTTTTCCTGAATGGGGCTTTTTATACTCTTCTAATAGCGTTCCTTCTATTATTCGGGTCTCGAGCCGCTTTCGTTTAATTTCTTTATTTAGATATTTCTCAATCATCAAACTTGCAATGGGAGCTGCCCATCGTCCCCCCCAATATCCATTTTCAACAAAAACGGCGATGGCAATTTTAGGATCATCTTTTGGGGCAAAAGCAATAAATATGGAATGATCTGTAAGTTGGGTTTTCACGCCATCAATTTTAATAAAGTTCTCAACGGTTCCAGTTTTACCACAAACGGCTATTCCTGGAATTTTTGCAATTCTAGCAGTTCCTATTTCCACGACTTTATTCATCCCGTCAATGACGGTTTCAAAATGAATTGAATCTATTGATGTAGTATTTTTTGAATAGTTTTTTGGGAGAAGATCTCCACTTATAGATTTCACAAAATGCGGGGTGTAGAAATAACCTCTGTTGGCAATTGCTGCAGTGAAATTCGCCATTTGAATGGGTGTGGTTAAAATTTCCCCTTGACCAATTGCATTTGAAACAACAGTAGCAGATCTCCATCTGCCGTTTTTGTACCAATAATCATAATAAGAAGCATCAGGGATAAAACCTTTTTTTCCTGTGGGAAGATCGTACCCTAAAAAATTACCCAACCCAAAACTCTTAACATGCTTATTCCAAATATCCATTCCGCTTGCAGTGCTTTCGCCTGCTTCGTCAATGATTTTTCTATAAGTATTTGCGAAATAGGTATTGCAAGATTTATAAATCCCTTTTATAAGATTATTCTGGGAGCCATAAGCACAGTGACATTCCATAAACATTCCTCTTGCATAGTAATGACCATGATTGCATAAATAAGTGGTGTTTGGAGTAATTATTTTTTCTTGAAGTGCAATCAAAGCGTTTAATGTTTTGAATGGAGATCCAGGAGGATACTGCGCTTGAAGACTGCGATCAAATAGTGGCTTTGCCAAAGTGTCCAACGCTAGTTTTCGATAATTTTCAGATTTCTCTCTGCCTAGCAATAAATTAGGATCATAACCAGGGGCAGAAATCAAAGTGAGTACTTCTCCAGTTTTAGGTTCTATTGAGACAATTCCCCCTCTTTTATTTTGCATGAGCAATTCTCCATATTTTTGAAGATCAGAATCTATTGAAAGGGTCAGGTTTTTTGCGCCTTTTGATTCTTCGTCATACTTTCCGTCTTCATAAGATCCAATGATTCTATTAAAACGATCTTTTTGAAAAAACTTCTTTCCTTTAATCCCCCTGAGGTGACTTTCATAAAATTCCTCTACCCCTTGTTTCCCGATCATTTCCCCTAGGGTATAGTATTCATTTTTTTTAAGATCATTTTTATTTACCTCACTGACATAACCTAAAAGATTTGCTCCTATTGGATCTTGATATTTTCTAATTGACTTTTTCTGTAAGTAAAATCCCTTAAACTTCCATATTTTTTCTTGAATTGAAGCATGATCTTTTTTTGATACTTGACTAACAATTATTGAAGGTAATTTTACTGAGAATCTTTTCGCTTGCTTTAATTTAACTTCTAACTCAGTTTTTTCAGTGCCGATTATTTGACACAATTCAAGTGTGTCAAATATCTTTAAGTTTTCTGGGATAACCATTAAGTCATAAACAGGTTGATTTGAAACCATTAGTTTTTGAGTCCTGTCATAGATGTATCCTCTTTCGGGAAAAATAAGTTTTTCGACTACTGCATTATTGTCTGAAAGAAGTTTGTAGGAGGAATTGATCAACTGTAGGCTGACGAGTTTAAAAACAAAAACCAAGGAGGTTATCAGAGTGACTCCTATTAAAAAAAACTTTCTAATCATGTCTCGTTTTGAAAAAACTTAAGGATATCCACAGCAAGATAAATGAAAAAATGGTTGTAAAGAAAGTGTATTTAAAAATCACGGAAATACTTTTAAGATTAAAGTAAACCACAATAAATAAAATCAGATGATGAATAAATACCATCAGTGCTAAATAAAGCAATCGATTGGACAAGGAGGTGCCCCTTAACATACCTGTCGAAATATCAGAGTTAACCCCAAATGAAAATTGAATGATATAAGGCCTTAAAAAAGCTATTGCAAGTGACGCAATCATATGTCCTCCGGCACCTTGTGAAAGTAAATCTAAAAGAAACCCCATGACAAATCCAATCAAAATAAGTAATGTAGGGTTATTGTCAAAACGATAAGTGATGAAAAAGAGTAGATAAATATAGGGGTTGAGGAAGCCAAATAAATTTACGTTATTTAACAAGAAAGCCTGCAATAAAATCAGAAAGGTAAATTGAAGAAAAGACTTTGTGTTAGTTTGAAACATCGCTGGTCAATTTTTTTATTTCGTCCAAATTTTTATTTTTGATGACATATGCAAATTCTTTTTGGGTCAAATTACTAAACAAATCCACCTCGATCTGATAATAACCTTCCGTCTTGGGTTGAACAAATTTAGAAACAACACCGATTGGTATTCCGAAAGGAAAATAAGCCGACATTCCTCCAGTCACAATTGTGTCCCCAACGGAAATCGAATTGATGGTGGAAATGTCGTCAAGTGACATTTTTTTAGGATGAATACCAGGCCATGAAAGTGTCCCATAAGCTCCATTTTTCTTAAAACTAACATTTACTTTTATATCTTGATGTAAAATAGATATCACGCTCGAATGATGGGCTTGGACTTGGTTAATAATACCAATTATTCCGTCAGCTGAAATGACACCCATGTCATTAGTCACACCATCTTCATACCCTTTATTGATGATTAAATAATTATTGGCTTTATTGAAACTATTCTTAATGATTTTCGTACTTAATACTTCAAAATCAAAAGTGTCTAGCGTTTTTTGTTTAAGAACTTGATTCTGGAAATAGATGAGTTCCAAAGCTTTAAGCTTATTGTTTTCTTTAACAAGATCTACATTAGTTTTCCTCAGATTTAAGTATTCAGAAACACCTTTCGAAACACCGTAGAAATTAGATGAAATCCCAAGACCAATTTCGCTAAAAACACTTTTGTGATAAAAGCTTCGTTGGTTTAAAATTAATAAGGAAATAAACAACAGTCCCAAAAAAAGGGAGGTGTTTTTGTACTTCAACAGGGCATTGAAAATCTGCCGCATAAAGTATTTATTTAATCAAAATATTTTTAAAACGCTCAAGATTTTTCAAAGTAATTCCAGTTCCTCTAACAACTGCTTGTAGCGGATCCTCTGCAATATAAACTGGTAAATCAGTTTTCCTGGAAAGGCGCACATCTAATCCTCTGAGTAGGGCTCCGCCGCCGGCTAA
>Ga0308001_10000219_pt1 | contig 28220 bp, 26 predicted proteins | sample Neamet5_FD_203167 | JGI IMG/M metagenome (GOLD analysis project Ga0308001, IMG submission 203167) | Marine microbial communities from water near the shore, Antarctic Ocean - #5 | ecosystem: Environmental > Aquatic > Marine > Unclassified | place: Southern Ocean | collected 2014-06-04
CAGGCGACACATCAACGGAACCAAGCTCGCTGACGCAGTCTGTCAGTAGGCAGGAACCGCCGTATACGGAACCGTATGTACGGTGGTGTGGGAGGACGGCGGGGGTGACCCCGCCTCCTACCCGATTCAGAAGAAAGCACGGAAAGGGCTATTGGCAGGCCAAGTAGCATTCTTTAAAACGTAATTAAGAGTTATATTATAACGGTGCTGCGTAGCCTTTCACGGTTCGCCGCACCGTTGCGTCAGTGCGCGCATTATTTGATCTGCCAAGAGGTTTTCATGAAGATATCCCAACACCCATTGGCCTGGGCTGTTGCTGTCGGTCTGTGGCCTGCTGTTCCTGTTCTTGCTGCCAATCAGCCGGTCGAGCTGGAATCCACTGTGATCAGTGCCAGCCCATTGGCGGGTTCTGCCGCTCGAATGACCACGCCGGCTGCCGTGCTTGAAGGCGATGAGCTGATCGAACGACGCCAGGCGACACTGGGCGGTACGCTGGACCTGCTGCCCGGTGTGCGTGGCAGTTCATTCGGCGCGGGCGCCAGTCGTCCGGTGATCCGGGGACAGGATGGCGCGCGGGTCAAGGTACTTTCCGACGGCGTCGATGTACTCGATGCCTGGACCATCAGCCCGGATCATGCGGTCACCGTCGAACCCATGCTTGTCGAGCGCATCGAGGTGCTCAAGGGACCGGCCACCCTGCTTTACGGCGGTGGTGCCATCGGTGGTGTGGTCAATGTCATCGACAAGAAAATCCCGACGCAGGTTCCGGCAGATGGCTATGAAGGCGAGCTGGAGTGGCGCGGCAATACGGTGGCCAACGAAAGTACCGGCGTGTTCGGCCTGACGGTCGGTAGCGGCAACTTTGCGGCGCGTGTCGAGGGCCTCAAGCGCAATGCCGACGAATACGAGATTCCCGGCGCCGAGGGTGATCCCCGTTCGAACAAGCAGGTCGGTTCCTACAACGATACCGAAACGGGCACGCTCGGCGGCAGTTGGGTCGGTGAGCGTGGCTATCTGGGTCTGGCGCACACCTGGCAGAAGAATCGTTACGGACTGCTGGCGCAGGCGGATGACGACGACCACGACGACCGCGACCATGGCGAAGGCGTGCCCTATATCGACATGGATCAGAAACGCTGGGACCTGCGCGGCGAACTCAGTGACCCGTTTGCCGGTTTCGAAAGCGCACGTCTGCGTGTCGGCCACAGCGATTACGAGCACCGCGAGATTGAGGGGGGCACGGCATCGACGACCTTCAACAACAAGGCCACTGATGCACGTGTCGAGCTGACCCACGCGCCGGTGTTTGGCTGGCGTGGGGTGATGGGGGTGCAGACCTTGCGCCGTGACTTCGAGGCGCTTGGCGAAGAGGCTTATGTGCCGCCGACGCTAACCCGTAATCACGCACTGTTCCTGCTTGAGGAATACAGCCTGAACGACTGGCGCTATGAGCTGGGACTGCGTCACGAGTGGCAGCGCATCGACGTCGACAGTGACCAGTCCAATGCCCGTCACCGTGGCACCTCGGTTTCCGCTGGCGCGGTCTGGACCTTTGCGCCGCAGTACTCGCTGGGCTTCTCGCTGTCGCGTTCGCAGCGCCTGCCGACCGCCGAGGAACTGTATGCCAACGGGCCGCATGCGGCGACGCGCACCATCGAACTGGGCAATCCGGATCTGGACGAAGAAACCGCACATAACGCCGAGCTGACCCTGCGCAAGTTCGCTGGGCGCACCACCTTCAGCCTGAGCGTCTATCGCAACCAGGTCAGCGACTACATCTACGCGGCAGACAGCGGTCATTCACCCGGTGCTGGCTATCGCAAAATCGAGTACCGGCAACGCGACGCAGTGCTGACCGGTGCCGAGGGTGAGGTGCGTTTCCAGGCCACCGATGCCTTGGCCATGACCCTGTTCGGTGATCACGTGCGTGGCAAGCTGCGCCACGGTGGCGGTGACCTGCCACGTATTCCGGCAGACCGCCTCGGCGTGCGCCTGGATCAGGCGTTTACCTCGGCCATCGACGGTCAGTTGGAGTTCTATCGGGTGCAGCGCCAGAGTGACAGCGCGGACTACGAGGGTGATACCGGCGGCTACAACATGCTCGGTGCCGGCGTCAGCTATCGCGGTAACCTCGGCCGGACCGACTACAAGGTCTATCTGCGCGGTGACAACCTGCTCGACAGCAAGGCCCGTGAACACACCTCGTTCATCAAGGATGAGGTGCTGCTACCCGGTCGCAACCTGACGCTGGGCATGCGTCTGACCTTCTGAGTGCGTTGATTGGAGCGGGGCGGCGCCTTTTAATGCCGATCTGCTCCCCCTCCCTCTGCTTCGCTTCGCGGCGCCTGCCACGGCGCCGCCGCCTTGCCTCGATCTCCGGCGGACGATACGACAAGGCTTTATGTATATACAAATAACTCTGTCCTTTCGTCATCACGCAAGCGCCCGCGGCCTCTCGCATACTGGCGCTAGGTGTTTCCAGGTCCTGAGGATTCGGGGGGTGACTTGACGTAGTCTGTTTTGCCTTATATTGTATATACAAATTGAGGATGGAGGCTTCCATGTCAGTGCATTCCCATTCACGGCTGTTGTGGCGTGACGTGCAGCTCTTCGATGGGCTGATGCAGCTGGACGAGGCGATGAACGTGCTGGTCGAGGACGGCCGTTGGCCGCGACCCTGGCCGGCGCCTGCTCGCTGAATATCGAATGCCAGCAGAGCAGCATCGATTTCCGCCTGCGCAGCCGCTACGTCGATGAGCAGGCCACCGATCTGGACGATGCCCTGGCGCGCATCGCCCAGTACACCGCAGAAGGCAAGGCTATCTCCGTCGCCCTGCTGGGCAACGCTGCCGAGATCCTGCCGGAGTTGGTGCGCCGTGGCGTGCGCCCGGACATGGTCACCGACCAGACCAGCGCCCACGACCCGCTCAACGGCTACCTGCCGATCGGCTGGAGCTGGGCCGAGTACAAGGATCGTGCAGCCACCGATCCGGCTGGCGTGGTCAAGGCCGCCAAGCAGTCCATGGCCTTGCATGTGCAGGCCATGCTCGACTTCCAGAAGATGGGCGTGCCGACCTTCGACTACGGCAACAACATCCGCCAGATGGCCTTTGATGAGGGCGTGAGCAATGCCTTCGACTTCCCCGGTTTCGTCCCGGCCTACATCCGCCCATTGTTCTGCCGCGGCATCGGCCCGTTCCGCTGGGCGGCGCTGTCCGGCAACCCCGAGGACATCTACAAGACCGACGCCAAGGTCAAGGAACTGATCCCGGACGACGCCCACCTGCACCGCTGGCTGGACATGGCCCGCGAGCGCATCGCCTTCCAGGGTCTGCCGGCGCGTATCTGCTGGGTCGGCCTGGGCCAGCGCGCCAAGCTCGGCCTGGCGTTCAACGAGATGGTGCGTTCGGGTGAGCTGAGCGCGCCCATCGTCATCGGCCGCGACCACCTGGACAGCGGCTCGGTGTCCAGCCCCAACCGCGAGACCGAGGCGATGCAGGACGGCTCCGACGCCGTGTCCGACTGGCCGCTGCTCAATGCTCTGCTCAACACCGCCAGCGGCGCCACCTGGGTGTCGCTGCACCACGGCGGTGGCGTGGGCATGGGGTTCTCCCAGCATTCGGGTATGGTCATCGTCTGCGATGGCACCGACGAAGCCGCCGCGCGTATCGCCCGCGTGCTGACCAACGACCCGGGCACCGGGGTGATGCGTCACGCCGATGCCGGTTACCAGATCGCCATCGATTGCGCCAAGGAGCAAGGTCTGAATTTGCCGATGATCGGCTGAGACTGACTCAACGCCGGACCTCTGGTCCGGCGAATCAATCACTGCAAGTGTCGCGACTTCAGCCATTATTCGGCTCTGATTCGCCAGGCGCGAACTCACCCCTTGGAAGAACAGAACATGACCACCCTGAACCTGAAACCCGGCCAACTGACCCTGGCCGACCTGCGCGCCGCCTACCAGGCGCCTGTGCAACTGACTCTGGACGCCAGCGCCCATAAGGCCATCGACGCCAGCGTCGCCTGCGTCAACCAGATCATCGCCGAGGGCCGCACCGCCTACGGCATCAACACCGGTTTCGGCCTGCTGGCCTCGACCCGCATCGCCAACGACGACCTGGAAAAGCTTCAGCGTTCGCTGGTGCTGTCCCACGCCGCCGGCATCGGTCAGCCGCTGGATGACGCCATGGTGCGCCTGATCATGCTGCTGAAGATCAACAGCTTGGCGCGCGGTTTCTCCGGCATTCGCCGCCAGGTGATCGACGCGCTGATCGCCCTGGTCAACGCCGAGGTCTACCCGCACATTCCGCTGAAAGGCTCGGTCGGCGCTTCCGGTGACCTGGCGCCGCTGGCGCATATGTCGCTGGTGCTGCTCGGCGAAAGTCAGGCGCGCCACAAGGGCCAATGGCTGCCGGCCACCGAGGCGCTGGCCATCGCCGGCCTGGAGCCGATGACCCTGGCCGCCAAGGAGGGCCTGGCCCTGCTCAACGGCACCCAGGTGTCCACCGCCTACGCCCTGCGCGGGCTGTTCGAGGCCGAGGACCTGTATGCTGCCGCCAGCGTTTGCGGCGCGCTCAGCGTCGAGGCGCTGCTGGGTTCGCGCTCGCCCTTCGATGCGCGCATCCACGCGGCTCGTGGCCAGCGTGGGCAGATCGACGCAGCAGCGGCGTTCCGTCACCTGCTCGGCGACAGCAGCGAGATCGGCCGCTCCCACGCCGCCTGCGACAAGGTGCAGGACCCGTACTCGCTGCGCTGCCAGCCGCAGGTCATGGGCGCCTGCCTGACCCAGCTGCGTCAGGCCGCCGAGGTGCTCGGCGTCGAGGCCAACGCGGTATCCGACAACCCGCTGGTGTTCGCCGCCGAAGGCGAGGTGATTTCCGGTGGCAACTTCCACGCCGAGCCGGTGGCCATGGCCGCCGACAATATCGCCCTGGCCATCGCCGAGATCGGCTCACTGTCCGAGCGCCGCATCTCGCTGATGATGGACAAACACATGTCGCAGCTGCCGCCATTCCTGGTGGCCAACGGCGGGGTCAACTCCGGCTTCATGATCGCCCAGGTCACCGCTGCGGCCCTGGCCAGCGAGAACAAGGCACTGTCCCACCCGCACAGCGTCGACAGTCTGCCGACGTCGGCCAACCAGGAAGACCACGTTTCCATGGCCCCGGCTGCCGGCAAACGCCTGTGGGACATGGCCGCCAACACCCGTGGCGTGCTGGCCGTGGAATGGCTCGGCGCCTGCCAGGGCCTGGACTTCCGTGAAGGGCTGAAGAGCACCCCTGCGTTGGAACAGGCGCGTCAGGCGCTGCGCGCCAAGGTGCCGTACTACGTCGAGGACCGCTTCTTTGCCCCGGACATCGCCGCCGCCGATGCTCTGCTCGCCGAGCGCGTGCTAACGCCGCTGCTGCCGGCCGGGATGCTGCCTTCGGTGAGGTGATCGCGTTGCGCGGATGCGATCCGAGGCCTTGATATCAGGCCCCGGATCATTGGGCTACGGTCTTTGTGTAGGAGCCGCGCCCCGCGGCGAATGCTGGTTACGCCGCAGGTCTTGCGCAGTGGCCGCGACCGCTTTCGCCCCGAGGCGGGGCTCCTACGAGATCACTTGTATGGCTAATGTATCATCCGCGCACCGGGCATATCCAAGGAGCAGCCGTGACCAGTCCCACCCCGCGCTACAAGGCCATCGAGGATTTTCTCCTCGAGCGCATTCACGGCGGCGCCTACCCGGTCAACCACCAGATCCCGCCCGAGGAGCAATTGGCGCGCGACTTCGGCGTCAGCCGCATGACCGCCAACAAGGCGATCCAGAATCTGGTGCAGAAGGGTTATCTGGTGCGTCAGGCCGGGCTCGGCACCTTCGTCACTGACCGCAAGGCCGAGTCGCCTCTGCACGAGGTGATGAACATCGCCAGCGAAGTGCGCGGCCGCGGCCATGCCTACAGCAACGAAGTGGTGCGCTGCGAGGCCATCGCCGCCGATGACGAAGTGGCCCTGCGTCTGGGGCTGCGCCTGGGCGCCGAGGTGTTTCACAGCATCCTCGTGCACCTGCAGGACGGTCTGCCGATCCAGCTCGAGGATCGCTTCGTCAACCCGCGCTGGGTGCCGCATTACCTGCAGAGCGACTTCACCCAGGTCACCCCCAACGAGGTGCTGGTCGCCAGTTGCCCGATCTCGGATGTCGAGCATGTGGTCGAAGCGGTATTGGTGGATGCGCGCACGGCCGAGCTGCTGCAGATCGACCCGGCCATGCCCTGCCTGAGCGTGATCCGTCGCACCTGGTCGGACGATCACCTGATCAGCTATGCCCGGCTGATCCATCCCGGTGACCGCTACAAACTGCGCTCGCTGCACAAACGCAGAGGCTAGGCTTTCCGCACATCCGTAGGAGCCGGCTTGCCGGCGATCCAGGGCCGTCTCCCGTCGCGGCTAAAGCCCCTGCCACTGCGTTCGGGGTCAGTCGCTGATCAGCTGATCCACTAGCGCAGGATCGTCGATAAAGCGATTGCGCGTGCCCTGTAGCACCTCGATCTTGTCGTTGCGTGCCTTTTCTTCGGCATCCGGCGGGTCCATGCGGTGCCAGGCCTTGTACATTGGCACCAGGCCGACGATGGGCAAACCGTATTCGATGTGCATGTAGAAGATTGCCCGGGCGATATTGCCCTTGGCTTCGCCACGCGGCTCTACCAGCTGGAAGCTGGTTTTCAGGTCGCAGCCGATATCGGCGAACTTGCTCGGTACATCATCGGCCAGTTCGGCGAACTGGGCATTGCGTCGCGCTAGCTCCACGCGGGTCAGCGCCGGGTAGTAGTTGTGCAGGTCGGCGACGATGTACGGATAGCGCGGGTTCATGATGGTGCATTGGCGGTCGGTGACGCAGCGCATCGCGCTCTTGAGCTGCTTGCTGCTGTAGATCGGGCTGGCAGTGAGGGTGCCGCTTTCACGGGCGAAGGTCTGGCCGCAATAGAGCGTCGTGCCGCCATTACCGTAAAGAGCCTGCCAGAACGCCTGATCGATGGCCTGTTTGACGTCGCCCAGTTGGGTCTGGCCATTGGCCAGGGAGAAGCTGCTGATGCAGGTTGCCAGGCAACCAAGAAGCAAGGTGACTGCGCGCATACTCTAGCCCCAGTGACTGCCGTTGTCGGAGTCTGTTGTTTTTGTAGGACAAGATGCAGTCTAGCAAGACGTACGTCACAAAAAACATGGCCAAATGCTTTCTCCCAACCTGGAGTGGCCCGGGCAAAGTCAGACGGCTGACAGAGGGAGAACTCGTGTAAGCCATGGCTTACACGATGTCACGATTTTCGCCACTGTCGGTCGATCAGGTACGGGCGTACTCTGCTGCACGTGGATTCAGCGCAGGAAGCGCCTAGACGAACAGGGACACGCTGGACAGCCGCCAGGATGGTGAGCAGATCAAGGATGTCAGGACAACAGTCTGCAAGGCCCCGCAATCGCGGGGTTTTCTTTTTTCTGGTCTAGAGATTTCAGCGGCCTGCTCAAGCTGCTCGTTGTTCGACGCGCAATTGCTCGAACCAATCCAGCGTCTCGTCCCACAGACGCTGCGCCGCAGGGCGGAAATACCCCATATGACCGATAGCGCCCAGGCCCTCTGCCTGCGAGTCGAGCGTGCGCGCCTGATAGGGCGCATTCACATAGGCGGCCATGAAGGCATCGCGTGATGCCGGCGGTGCCCAAAGATCGTCCAGGCTGTTGAGCGCCACCATCGGTGTCTTCACCTGGGCGAAGCGCTCGGCCAGCCCCGGCATCTGCGGATCGTCGAAGAAGTAACGCGGGAAGCGGCACCAGCGTTTCCACTGACGGTACACGCCCAGCGGCAGATCCTCGCCCATGCCCAGTTTGCTCCAGGCCAGGTAGCCCTTGTAGCGCGTCATCAGCGGGCCGATCAGGCGCCACATGGCTAGTACGCGCACCTGCTCGGCCCTGGGCATCCAGCCGTGCCAACCGGCACCGGTACCGAAGGTGTAGAAGCCGGCGACCTGATCATGGTTGGGCAGCAGGCCAAAGGCGTGACCGCCGAACGAATGGCCGATCATGAACAGTGGGCGCTCGGCGTGCCGGTGTTGATCCACCGCGGCGGCCAGGTCGAGATGGGCCCAGTCCAGATACTCCATCTCGAATCCACGCAGGCTGTCTGGCTTGGACTGGCCGATGCCGCGGTAGTCCAGGGTCATGGTGTTGAAACCACGGCTGGCGGCGTGTTCGGCAAAACGGCGATAGAAACCTTGCGGCACCCCGGTGGCGCCAGCGATCAGCAACTGCGCCTGGGGGCGCTCGGCGTGATAGCGCGTGGCGGCCAGTTGGTAGTCGTCGAGTGCGAGTAGGGGCAGGGTTTCGCGGCGAATGGTTGTGTTCATGCTGGCGGGAACTCCGTGCGGTGCTGGCGGGTCAGGTGGAGCAGGGTGGCGGCGGCCTGTTTCAGCGGCTCGCTGCTGCCGGCGACACGCGCTTGCAGCAGACCGCCTTCGTAGAGCGCTACGAACAAGGCCGCGAGTCCTTCTGGCTGTGGGTAACCATGACTTTGCAACTGCTGCTGCAGTGCCTGGCGAATGGCGGTGAAGGCATTGGCCAGGGCAGCACGAATTTCATGATCTTGCGGGCCGCTTTCCAGGGCCACGGTGGCCAGCGGGCAGCCGCGCTCGAAGGCGCTTTCCTGCAACTGGCCAAGCGCGCCCTGTAGCCAGATAGTCAGCGCGTCGAGTGGATCGGACTGACGCTGGAAGAGCGCAGCGAACGCCTGCTCGGCGCGCTGGCCGACACGCTCGATGGCGGCTACCGCCAGTTCGGTCTTGCCGTTCGGGAAGTGGTGATAAAGGCTGCCCTTGGGCGCATCGGCGGCGGCCAGCAGTTCGTTCAAACCAACGCCATGCAGGCCCTTGCGTTGCAGGGCATCGATCATGGTGTCGATCAGTTTGTCGGGAGTGGTCTTGGTCATTTCGTGGATTATGTAGACCGGTCGGTCTAGTCGCCAGTGTCATTCAGGCCGCAGATGAGGGCATATCGGCATAGTGGAGCGCCGCCCAGTGGGCGGCGCAAGGTATCAGGCCTGCTTGGCTACCCAGGCGGCATAGGCGTCGATGAACTTCTGCAGGAACGGCTTGATGCCGTCGCTGAGTACGCCGTTCTCGTCGAAGAAGTTGCCGGCGCCGCCAAGATAGGCTTCCGGCTGTTGCAGCACGTGCACGTCGAGGAACACCAGGCACTGGCGCAGGTGATGGTTGGCACCAAAGCCACCAACGGCGCCCGGCGAGGCACTGAGCACGGCGCCCGGTTTGCCGCTGAAGCCGCTCTGGCCATACGGGCGCGAGCCGACGTCGATGGCGTTCTTCATCGGCGCCGGGATCGAGCGGTTGTACTCGGGGGTGATGAACAGCACCGCATCGGCCGCCTTGAGCTTGCTGCGAAACGGCGCGTAGGAGGCCGGCGCGCTATCGCCGTCGGCGTCTTCGTTGTACAGCGGCAAGTCGCCGATCTCGAGAATTTCCAGGTTCAGCGAGGCCGGCGCCAGGTCGGCCAGCGCCAGGGCCAGCTTGCGGTTGATGGAGGCTTTGCGCAGGCTACCGACCAGCACGGCGACGTTGTAGGTCTTGCTCATGTGAACTCCAGAAGGTGTGGTGAGGAATGAACAACCACTATAGACCCCGGATGTTTCAGCAGGTGCAGGGCACGCGCCTCATCAGCCGCAGAACGCCTCTAGCAGATCGTCGGCGAAGGCCTTCTGCGCCTCGCTGGCGGGATGGCCACGATGGCTGGCCAGACGAAACTGCACGGTGAAATCCCACTTGCTGGGCAGCGCGCGCAAGCCGCCACGCTCTACCCAGGGCTGGGCGATGTGCTCGGGCAGATAGCCCAGGTGAGCACCGGAGAGGATGAACGCCAGGCTGCCTTCGACCTGTTCGCAGCGCGCGCTGCTGCTGCCGCCTTGCCAGGGTTCGTCGGCAGCGATGAAACGATAGGGATGCACCACGCGGTCGCAGGCCTGCAGGTCATCGGCGCTCGGCGTTTCCCGGTCGAACAGCGGGTGCTGGCGGCCGCAGTACAGGCGCTGGCGCTCGTCGAACAGCGGCTGATAGTCCAGCGCCGTCTGGCTGCCGGAAAAATAGCCGATGGCCAGTTGTAGTTGGTCTTGCAGCAGACGTCGCTCCAGCTCGGCGGGCATGGCGCTGACCAGCTCGATCTGTACCGCCTGGTTGCGCTGACGAAAACGCCCGACGGCCTCGCCGATGCGCTGCAGCACCTCGTCCGACAAGGCTTCGGACAGGCCGATGCGCAGTTCGCCGAGTAGCTTGTCGGCCATGCCCTGGGCCTCGCCCTTGAAGGTCTCGATGGCGGCAAACAGCTTGCGCGTGGCGGCCAGCACCTGCTCGCCCTTGGGCGTCAGGCGAAAGCCGGCCTTGCCGCGTTCGCACAGGCGAAAGCCCAGGCGTGTTTCCAGCTTGGCCATCTGCGTGCTGATGGTCGACTGGCCGATGCCCAGTTCACCCTGCGCGGCACTGAAGCCGCCGCTCTCCACCACGGTGACGAACAGCCGCAGCAGTTGCAGGTCGAGGTCGCGCAGTTGGCTGAGCATGCGGGCTCCATACATTGATAGCTGTCAATGTTGGAGTAGAACACTTCGTATTTATCCGAAGCAACGCCGGGCGCAGGATTCAGACATCCCAGCCTCCAGCAGAGAGGCACGGCCAACCAAGTCTGCCCGAGGATAGAACCATGCGTCTTGCTGCAACCCTGCTGCTCCTGGCCGTCGCCACGCCCCTGATGGCGGAGCCGAAACAGCTCAATCTGTACAACTGGGCCGACTACGTGGCGCCGCAGGCGCTTGCGCGCTTCCAGGCCGAAACCGGCATCCGCGTCAAATACGACACCTTCGACAGCACCGATGTGCTGGAGAGCAAACTGATGACCGGCGGCAGCGGCTATGACCTGGTCTTTCCCGCTTCCAGCGGCCTGTCGCGCGCCATCCAGGCCAAGGCACTGCAGCCGGTGGGGGCGTTGCAAAACGCCGGCAACCTCGACCCCGAACTGCTGGCCAAGCTGGCCAGCGTAGACCCCGGCAATCAGTACGGCGTGCCCTACACCTGGGGCACGGTGGGCCTGGCGATCAACAAGCAGGCCGTGGAACGACGCCTGCCCGGCGTGGCGCTGGACAGCCTCGACCTGCTGTTCAAGCCCGAGTACGCCAGCAAGCTCAAGGATTGCGGCATCTCCGTGCTCGACTCGCCGCAGGAGGTGATCGCCATCGCCCTCAATTACCTGGGCAAGCCGCCCTACAGCACCAAAGGCGCCGATCTGGACGCGGCCAGCGCTCTGCTCGCGGCGCTGCAACCGAACCTGCGCTACATCGGCAATGCCCGGCAGATCGATGATCTGGCCAAGGGCGAAACCTGCCTGGCGCTGACCTACACCGGCGATGCCGGCATGGCCGCTGCGCGTGCTGCAGAGGCCGGGCAACCCTTCGAAGTGCTCTACCGCATTCCGCGCGAAGGCACACTGATCTGGTTCGACACCATGGCCATTCCCGCCGACGCGCCGCATCCGGGCAACGCCCGTGCGTTCATCGACTTCATGCTGCAGCCCGAGGCCATCGCCGAGCTGACCAACGAGCTGTTCTTCGCCAACGCCAACCACGCCGCCACGCCCCTGCTGGACGAGGCGGTGAGCGGTGACCCGGATATCTACCCGCCCGAAGCCGTGCGCGCACGCCTGTTCGCCGAGCAGGTGCTGAGCCTGCGCGAGCATCGTCAGCGCACCCGCCTGTGGACAGCCTTCCGCAGCCAGTACTGAGTCTGTAGGAGCGAGCTCTGCTCGCGAACATCACCGAAACGAGTATTCGACCATGGACCAAGCCTTCGACAACGACCAGGCCATCACCCGCGCCAGCCTCTACGGCACCGCCGCCGAGCCCACCTACGCCGGCATCACCAGCTTCATGCGCCGGCGCTACAGCCGTGACCTCACCGGCGTGGACCTGGCCATCAGCGGCGTACCGTTCGACACCGCCACCACCAACCGGCCCGGCAGCCGCTTCGGCCCGCGGGCGATCCGCGCTGCCTCGATCCAGTCGGCCTGGGCGCGGCATTTTCCCTGGGAGTTCGACCCCTTCGACCTGCTCGCCTGCGTCGACTACGGCGACTGCTATTTCGACCACGGCACGCCGCAGGACACCCCGGCGCTGATCGAGGCGCACGCCACGCGCATTCTCGAGGCCGGCAGCGCTTTGCTGACCCTGGGCGGCGATCACTTCATCAGCTACCCGCTGCTCAAGGCGCATGCCAGGAAGCACGGCACGCTGGCGCTGATCCACTTCGACGCGCACAGCGACACCTGGCCGGACGAGGAGGGCAAGCGTATCGACCACGGCACCATGTTCTATCACGCCGCGCGTGAAGGCCTGGTCGACCCGGCGTGCTCGGTGCAGGTCGGCTTGCGCACCACCAACGACGACGTGATGGGCTTCCAGGTGCTCGATGCCCGCGAGGTGCACCGCAGCACGCCGGAGCAGATCGCCGAGCGCATCCGCGCGCGGGTGGGCGAGCATCCGGTGTACCTGACCTTCGACATCGACTGCCTCGATCCGGCCTTCGCCCCCGGCACCGGCACACCGGTGTGCGGCGGCCTTTCCAGCCATCAGGCGCTGGAGATCCTGCGCGGTCTGTGCGGGATCAATCTGGTCGGCATGGACGTGGTGGAAGTGGCACCGCCCTACGACAACGCCGAAGTCACCGCACTGGCCGGCGCCACCTTGGCGATGGAGATGATCTGCCTGTATGCCGCGCGGCATAAGCGGGGTGAAAGGACCTAGGGTGGAAATCGCTGTTTATTTCCACCAGGGGTATTCGCGTCGTTTACCTATGGTGGACCGGTGAAGCGTGGTCCACCCTACGCTCTAACCGGCGTAGCCCGGATGAAATCCGGGGTGCTATCTCGGGGCGTTCGCCTCGATTGCCCAGGGTGGATCGATGAGGCGTGAGCACCTTAAGCATTCCGGCAAAAAATCGGGCCTGTTAGGCCCGTAAGTTCACGCTCAAAGATTTTGTAGGCACTGGGCCAGGCCGATGGGCTCGGGCCGGAACAGCCGTGCATCCATCAGCTTCGGCTGGCGTACGATGGGGGCGAAGTCCATGCGCGCGAGGATGTCGCGCTCGATATCCACGCCTGGCGCCACTTCGATCAGCTCCAGCCCTTCGGTAGTCAGGCGCAGCACGCAGCGCTCGGTGACGTAGAGCACCGGCTGGCCACGTTCGGCGGCCAGGCGCCCGGCGAAGGTGCGATGTTCCACCTCGGCAACGAACTTGCGCAGCTCGCCGTCCTCGACGATGCGCAACTGGCCGTCTTCGATGCGGATATCCTGTTTGCCGGCGCTGAAGGTGCCGACGAACACCACCTGCTTGGCGTTCTGGCTGATGTTGATGAAACCGCCAGCCCCCGCCAGGCGACTGCCGAACTTGGACACGTTGAGGTTGCCCGCCGCATCGGCTTGGGCCAGACCGAGGAAGGCGATATCCAGGCCGCCGCCGTCATAGAAGTCGAATTGGTAAGGCTGGTCGAGCAGGGCGCTGTGATTGCTCGCCGCGCCGAAGTCCAGGCCCGAGGCTGGCACGCCGCCGATCACGCCGGGCTCGGCGGTCAGCGTTAGGCGCTCGATCACACCTTCTTCGGCGGCCACCGCGGCGACGCCTTCGGGCATGCCGATGCCGAGATTCACCACCGCGTCCGCTTTCAGCTCCAGCGCTGCGCGACGGGCAATCAGCTTGCGCACGTCCAGCGGCATCGGGGCCAGACTGTCCACGGGTACGCGGGTCTCGGCGGCGAAGGCGGGGTTGTAGGCGGTGGCGAAGGTTTGCTGGTGATTGGCCGGCTCGGCCACCACCACGCAATCCACCAGGATGCCGGGAATTTTCACCTGCCGTGGGTTGAGCGAGCCGCGTTCGACCACCCGCTCGACCTGGGCGATCACCAGGCCGCCGCTATTACGCGCGGCCATGGCGATGGCCAGGCTCTCGATGGTCAGCGCCTCGCGCTCGAAACTGAGGTTGCCGTCAGGGTCGGCACTGGTGGCGCGAACGATGCCGACGTTGATCGGGAAGGTTGGGTAGAACAGGTAGTCCTCGCCATCGATGGGCATCAACCGCACCAGATCGGCAGTGGTGCGCGCATTGAGCTTACCGCCACCGTGGCGCGGGTCGACGTAAGTGCCCAGGCCTACCCGTGACAGCTGTCCCGGCTTGCCGGCGGCGATATCGCGAAACAGCTGGGAGATCACCCCCTGCGGCAGGTTGTAGGCCTCGATGCGGTTGTCCACCGCCAGCTTCTGCAACCCCGGCACCAGGCCCCAGTGGCCGCCGATCACCCGGCGCACCAGGCCTTCATGGGCCAGGTGGTTGAGGCCGCGACCCTTGCCGTCGCCCTGGCCAGCGGCATACACCAGGGTCAGATCGCGCGGCGTCTGTTCAGCCATGAAGCGCTGCTCCAGGGCGATGGCGATCTGCTCGGCAAAGCCGATGCCGACGAAGCCGCCGGTGGCCAGGTTGGCGTTGTCCGGGATGCGCGCCACGGCTTCGGCGGCGGTCATGATCTTGCTCATTGCGGGTACTCGTGACGAAGGGGCCATGTAGGAGCCGGCTTGCCGGCGATCCATGCGGTTCAAAAGCATCGCCAGCAAGCTGGCTCCTACACCTTTTGCTGAGCGACAGTGCAGCGTCTGGGGGGCTCCCAGAGGCTTATGGCTTAGAAGCTGCCGAACAGGGTGCCCAGGGTGATGACGACAACCAGTGCCACCAGCGGGAAAGCAACGGTGTTGACGAAGATGAACTTGTACGACTCGCGGTGGGTGAGCTTGCAGATCGCCAGCAGCGAGATCACCGCGCCGTTGTGCGGCAGGGTGTCCATGCAACCCGAGGCCATGGCGGCGACGCGGTGCAGCAGCTCGGGGCTGATGCCGACGGCGTTGGCCATTTCCAGGTACTGCGCGCCGAGGGTCTTCAGGGCGATGGACATACCGCCGGAGGCGGAACCGGTGATACCGGCGAGGATGTTCACCGCCACCGCTTCGGAGATCAGCGGGTTGCTGGAGACGCCCAGTACCAGGTCACGGATGATGACGAAGCCGGCCAGGGATGCGATCACCGTACCGTAACCCACCTCGGCGGCGGTGTTGAGGATCGGCAGCATGGAACCGAAGGCACCGTCGTTGACGCTCTTCTTCAGGTCCATCCAACGCTTCCAGTGCATGGCGATCAGCAGCACGATGGCGGCGCCGAGGGCGACGATGATCGACCAGATGCCGATCAGCGACTTGGCATCCTGCAGACCGCCGTATTCCGGCTTGGCCAGGTAGCTGGTATCCACCGCCGGCAGAATCTGCTTGGCCATCAGGAAGTTCAGCGCGATCACCACGAAGATCGGCAGCAGCGCCAGCCAGAAGCCGGGAATGTCGCGGCGCTCTTCGACGACCGGGTCGTCGCGGTGCTCGCCGTAGCCTTCGCCGGCGGCTATCAGCTTGCGCGACTGCGCGGTGAGCCACCAGGTGCCGAGGCCGAACATGATCAGCCCGCCAATCACCCCCAGGCCCGGCGCGGCGAAGGCATCGGTGCCGAAGAAGGGGTTGGGGATGGCGTTCTGGATAGCCGGGGTGCCGGGCAGCGCGGTCATGGTGAAGGTGAACGAGCCGAGGGCGATGGCACCGGGGATCAGGCGCTTGGGAATGCCCGCCTCGCGGAACAGCGCGGCGCCGATAGGGTACACGGCAAAGGCCACCACGAACAGCGATACGCCGCCGTAGGTGAGGATGCCGCAGGCCAGCACGATGGCCAGGATGGCGCGCTCGCTGCCGACCTTGGCGACGATGCCGTGGGCGATGGCGCGCGCTGATCCCGAGTCGTCCATCAACTTGCCGAACAAGGCGCCCAGCAGGAACAGCGGGAAGAACTGGATCACGTAGCCGCCCATGGCTTTCATGAACACCTGGGTGTAGGTGGGCAGCAGCAGGGCGATGTCGCCGGCGAACAGCAACGCCAGCAGAGCCAGCAGCGGGGCGAGGATCAGGACGTTGATGCCGCGATAGGCGAGGTACATCAACAATGCGAGGGAAATCAGAATACCTAGGGTACCCATGGGTGGTTCCTTTTGTTGTTGTTCTAGCGGCTCGAGGCCGTTTTATCGGGAAGGCGCGGATGCGGCAGCGCGCCTTTGCCGGATATAGAGCCAGAGTCGTGCCAGGGTGGGGTGAGACTTTGGTCGATAGGGGTTGAAGGCCTCTGCAACGAGGGTTTCAGGCTTGAGTGTGTGTTTTGGACCGAGCGGGACTAGTGTTATGGGTGTCCATAATTCTGGATTTAGTCCAGATTTGTGGATTGCTTGCTGGCCTTGCGTCCAAGAAAATGGACTCTGGTTATTTGCGGGATTGCGTCCCCCAGGTTCCCATTCGGCGGGTTTCACCCGCCCTACGGCGATGTAGGGCGGGTGCAACCCGCCAGTTGTCGGTTGTTTGCAGGGCAGGCCCCGGATTTCATCCGAGCGACGCAATTGTGGACGGCAGCGTTATCTGTAGGAGCGGCTTTAGCCGCGAAGCGATTTCCGGCCCGCCACGCTTTTGTGGGAGGGGCTTTAGCCGCGACTGTTGTGGGGAAGCATTACGCGTGGGGCATCGCCGGCAAGCCGGCTCCTACAGGGGGAGGCGTTCAGTCCCGCCGCCCCAGCCCATGCTGCGCCAGCTTGGCGTAGAACCCGGCGCGGGAAATGCCCAGGCGTTCGGCGGCCAATTGGCGATTGCCATCGGTTGCCGCCAGTGCCGCCTGCAACGCCTGGCGCTCGGCCTGAGCCAACTGTTCGGCCAGCGTCTGCGCCGTGCTCATCATCACTGGCGCAACGGGCGTAGGCGCGCTTGGCGCCACCGGATCGACCAGCAAACCGCGCAAGGCTTCACCATCCAGTCGCCCATCGACCGCCAACTGCGCACGCTCCAGCAGGTTGCGCAACTCACGCACGTTGCCCTTCCACGGCTGCGCACAGAGCAGGGCGAGGGCATCGTCCGTCAGCTCCATGGGCGCCAGGCCGGAGCGGTTGGCCAGGTCATCGAGCAGGTGTTCGATCAGCGCGGGAATGTCGCTGGCACGCTCGCGCAATGGCGGCACGCGCAGGGCCAGCACGTTGAGGCGGTAGTAAAGATCATCGCGGAACTGCCCGGCGGCCACCTTGGCTTCCAGGTCGATATGGGTCGCGGCGATCACCCGCACGTTGAGCGGCTTGACCTGATTGGAGCCGAGCGGCTCCACCTCCTGCTCCTGCAAAACGCGCAGCAGCTTGGCCTGCAACGGCAGCGGCAGATCGCCGATCTCGTCGAGAAACAGGGTGCCGCCGTTGGCCACTTCGAACTTGCCGATGCGCGCCTTGCGGTCGGCGCCGGTAAAGGCGCCGGGCGCGGTGCCGAACAGCTCGGCCTCCACCAGGGTTTCCGGAATCGCCGCGACGTTGACCGCGACGAATGGCCCGTTGGCGCGCGGCGACAGGTTGTGGATGCCCTGCGCCAGCAGCTCCTTGCCGGTGCCGGTCTCGCCGCGAATCAGCACGGTGGAGTCGAGCTGCGCAGCACGGCGGGCCTGGCGCTTTACCTCACTGGCTGCACTGCTGGCGCCGATGAAACCGGCGATGGTGTAGCGCGCCCGACGCGCCTTGGCCAGCTCGTGCTGGGTGGCGAGCAACTGGCTCTGTAGATTGTTGTACTTTGCCATCAGCGGCTTGAGATGGCGGGCGCGGTCGAACAATACGAAGCCCAGCGCGCCGACCAGGGTGCCGTCCTCGTCGCGCAGCGGTATGCGGGTGACCACGAAGTGCTCGCTGCCGAAGGCCATCAGATCGAGCATGCTCGGCTGGCCGCTTTCCACCACCTCGCGCAGGCGGCTGGCCGGCAGCACTTCCTCGATTTCCTTGCCCAGCGCCGTGCGCGCATCGGCGATGCCGACCTTCTGCGCGTACTTGTCGTTGATCCAGACGATACGCGCCTGGCGATTGACCGCGATGGTGCCCTCGCACTGCGCATCGAGGTGATCGAACAGCAGCGGCATGGCCACCGCGCGAAAGCGTTCGGGCGACACGCCGATGATCAGGCCGTGCTGGTCGAGGTCGTCGCGGGAGATGGCCATGGGCGAGTGTCCGTCAGTGAGATGCCGGTGATTATGGGCAGCGCCGATCAGGCCGGGCAACGTCAACAGTCATCAGACAATGGCATTCGCTGCGCGCTTCTGGAATAGTTGGGCGGCCGCGCGTAACCCGCCGGCACCTGCCGATCGCCCACAAGGCCTGCCCGGCAGCCGTGACACCTGCCGTGTCCCTTTCGCGCGCTGACCAGGCGCGCCAGGCGAGCCATCCGCTCGCCGCTGGATCCGCACCGCTTTGCCGGTGCCACAACGATAACGCCAAGATCCACACAAGGACGCCCCGATGAAACTCAAGCGACTCTTCTCCGCGCTCGCCGCCGGCGCTGCGCTGACCGCCCTGTGCGCCACCGCGCAGGCGCGTGAATACTCCGTCTCCACCGTACTGTCGGACGCCTTCCCCTGGGGCCAGGCCGCGCAGAAGTGGGCCGATCTGGTCAACGAACGCTCCGAAGGGCGCATCACCCTGCGCGTCTATCCCAACGCGCAGCTGGTCGCCGGCGACCAGACCAAGGAATTCTCCGCCATGCGCTCGGGCCTGATCGACATGGCCGTGGGTTCGACCATCAACTGGTCGCCGCAGGTGCCGGAGCTCAACCTGTTCTCTCTGCCGTTTCTGATGAAGAACGACGCCGACCTCGACGCCATCACCCAGGGTGAAGCCGGCAAGCTGGCCTTCGCCGCCATCGAGCAGCGCGGCATCGTGCCGCTGGCCTGGGGCGAGAACGGTTTTCGCCAGCTGTCCAACTCGGCCAAGCCGGTGCGCAGCCCTGCCGATCTGGCGGGCCTGAAGATACGCGTGGTCGGTTCGCCGCTGTTCCAGGACACCTTCACCGCCCTCGGCGCCAACCCCACGCAAATGAGCTGGGCCGACGCCAAGCCGGCACTGACCACCGGCGCGGTGGACGGCCAGGAAAACCCGCTGTCGGTATTCGACGTGGCGCGTGTCGACCAAGTGGGCCAGAAGTACCTGACCCTGTGGGACTACATGGCCGATCCGCTGGTGTTCGCCGTCAACCAGCGCGTATGGAAATCCCTGCCCGAGGAAGATCGCGAGCTGCTCAGCCAGGCTGCCATCGACGCCGGCAAGTGGGAGATCGAGCTGTCGCGTGGTGCTCAGGCCCAACGCCTGGCCGACGTGCGTGAGCGCGGCGTGGAAGTGATCGAACTGAGCGACGCCGAGCGCGCGGCCTTCGTCGAAGCCACCGCCAGCGTGCATGAGAAATGGGCACCGCGTATCGGCGATGCGCTGATGGACGCCGCGCGCAAGGCCGTGGCCCAGCCCTGATTCGTTTTATCTGACCGGAAGCTCCCTTAGTCTGCTCTGCTCCCCTCTCCCGCTTGCGGGAGAGGGGCCGGGGAGAGGGCAGGGGGCGCCACTTCACGAGCGCATTGCTCCGGTCATTCGAGGTTCTTATGAGCAAGCCAATCGACGCGCCACTGGAGCGCGTGCTCGCCACCCTGGCCCTGGTGATCATCAGCCTGATCAGCCTGGCCAACGTCGTGGTGCGTTATTTCACCGATGCATCCTTTGCCTTCACCGAGGAAATCTCGGTGTTCCTGCTGGTCATCCTCACCTTCGCCGGTGCTTCGGTGGCCATGCGCAGTAACCGACACATTCGTATCGGCCTGCTCGAGCGCCTGTTCCCGCGCCTGCGCACGCCGCTGATCCTGTTGCAGTGGCTGGCCAGCGTGCTGGTGCTGGCTCTGGTGTGCTGGTTCGGTGGTCAGTTCGCCTGGGAGGAATTCCAGTGGGATTCCGAGTCGCCCGGCCTCGGGCTGCCCAACTGGTGGTACGTGATCTGGCTGCCGATCCTGGCGCTGCTGCTGTTCGTGCGCCTGACCCAGATGACCGTCGATCGCCTGCGCGGGAGAATCAGTGATGAGCCCTGATCTCTGGCTGATCCTCAGTTTCGCCGTGCTGCTGGCACTCGGTGTGCCGGTGGCCTTCGCCCTCGGCCTGTCCGGCGCCATCGGTATCATCGCCGGGCTGTCGCCGGACATGCTCGCCACCCTCGGCACCAACACCTACAACGGCGTGGCCAAGTACCCGCTGATCGCCATTCCGCTGTTCATCCTCACCGGCCTGGTGTTCGAGAAAGCCGGTGTGGCGCTGCGGCTGGTGCGCTTCGCCCAGGCGGTGATCGGCCCGCGTCATGGCGGCCTGGCCATGGTCGCGGTGCTGGTGTGCCTGATCATGGGCGGCATGAGTGGCTCTGGCCCGGCCGATGCCGCCGCCGTGGCCATGGTGATGCTGCCGAGCATGACCAAGGCGGGGTATCCCAAACCCTTCTCGGCCACGCTGATCGCCGCGTCGGCCTCGACGGCGATCCTGATTCCGCCGTCGATCGCGCTGATTCTCTACTCCATTGTGGTGCCGGGCGTCGATCTGCGCGCGCTGTTCGCCGCCGGCCTGTTCCCCGGCATTCTGGTCGGCCTGGTGCTGCTGGTGCCGGCCTGGCTGCTGTCGCGTCACTACGGCTGGGAGTCGCCGGAGCAGGGCGAGCGTCCGCCGCTGGGGGAGAGCTTCAAGCAGGCGCTGCCGGCGCTGTTTGCCCCGGTGCTGATTCTCGGCGGCCTGCGCAGCGGCCTGTTCACGCCCACTGAAGCCGCCGTGGTCGGCGTGACCTACGGCGTGCTGATCGGCCTGTTCGTTACCCGCGAGCTGGACTGGCGCAGCCTCTGGCGCCTGTGTGGCGAGGCCGGGGTGATCTCCGGCGTGGTCATGCTGATCATCGCCCTGGCCGGCATCTTCGCCTGGGCCGGCACCATGCTCGGCACCTTCCGCCACCTGGCCGAATGGCTGATCTCGCTGTCGGACAACGGCTGGGTGTTGCTGGCGCTGGTGATGCTCGCGGTGCTGCTGGCTGGTATGTTGCTCGACGCCATCTCGATCTACCTGATCCTGATGCCGATCCTGATTCCGGTGATGCAGCACTTCGGCTGGAACCCGGTGTGGTTCGGCATCCTGCTGGCGATGAACATCGCCATCGGCCAGTTCACCCCACCGGTGGCGATCAACCTGATGGTCACGGCCGAGGTCGCCAAGATACGCCTGGAACAAACCGTCGGCTGGGCCGCGTTGTTCGTTGTGGTGATGTCCAGTGCCCTGCTGCTGGTGGCGATCTTCCCGGAAATCGCCCTGTGGCTGCCGCGTGTGCTGGGTTATGCTGTGTAAAACAGGCAAGGCCGTCTATAGTTGCCTGATGGTGCGCGGCGGGGAGCTGCGTACCGCTGAGGGCGGCGGCACTGGGCAATAAAATGGGCGACGGCAACTATAACGATCACAGGGATGTAGGCGCAGGGCACTGCGAAGGGCTGCGCGAGTCGGGCAAGCGCAAGCTGATGCGCACCATCCTGCTCGCCACCGGCCTTACCCTGGGCGGCTTTGCCGTGCTGCAGGCCCTGGCCGGCAACTACCTCTTCGCCATCCTCGAAGTGCTGTGCACCGCCTTGCTGCTGTTCGGCGCCTGGCGCATCGAACGCGCTCGCCATCTGCACCTGTGGATCTACCTGTACCTGATCCCGACCTTCTGCTTCATCCTCTACATCATCGTCATGCCGGACGCCTCAGCGGCGGCGTTCGTCTGGCTGTACATGATCCCGCTGCTGGCCTACCTGCTGCTGGGCAAGCAGCGCGCCTTCCTGCTCACCGCGCTGTTCATGTGCGCCGGGCTTTTGCTGTACTTCACCGACAATCACCTGGCCCTGGACGCACACGGCCTGATCGACCTGGGCAACGCCGCCCTGTGTGGCGTGCTGATCCTGGTGTTCGTGCATATCTACGATGGCTTGCGCATGCAGGCCTACGAGGAGCTGGAGCGTCTGGCGCAGACCGATTCACTGACCGGCGTGGCCAGCCGTGGCAGCTTCCAGCACGCCCTGCAACGCAGCATCCAGGATGCCGAACGCAGCAACGGGCATCTGGTACTGGTGCTGCTCGACGTCGATCACTTCAAGCAGGTCAATGATCAGTGGGGGCACGAGGCGGGCGATATGGCGCTGCAGCATATCTGTCAGATCCTCCAGCAGCGCCTGCGCGTGACCGACTTTCTCGGTCGTCTGGGTGGGGAGGAGTTCGGCCTGCTGCTACGTCATATCGACAGCACTGGTGCCGACCCGCTGGTGGACAAACTGCGTAAGCAGATCGCCGAACAGCCGCTTGAGTACGACGGTGAGCAGATCGCGCTGTCCGCCACCTTCGGCCTGGCCACCTGGCCCGTGGACGGCCGCAGCGCCGCCGAGCTCTACCGCGCCGCTGACCGTCGCCTGTACAGCGGCAAGCGGCGCGGGCGCAACCAGCTGGTCAGCGCCGACATACCGACCGAGCTGCTATTGGACAAATTCGACGTGCGCCTGTGAATGCTCGATAACGGCCAGAAGCCGAACCAGATCAGGTACAAATGATTCGACCGGAACTGCAAGGCGCAGCGTGGGTCTGCTTCAGTACCCCTTATGGAAAGCAAAGGAGTACCGCATGGACCTTATCCGCATCCTCATCGCCATTCTGCTGCCGCCGCTGGGCGTGTTTCTCCAGGTCGGTTTCGGCGGCGCGTTCTGGCTGAACATCCTGCTCACCCTGCTCGGCTACATCCCCGGCATCGTCCACGCGGTGTACATCATCGCCAAACGCTGAGGCGCTATTGGCTGATGTGTTTGGGCAAGCGGCGCCGAACGCTGCTCGCGTAGGCTGGGTTAGCCGCCTGTGACGTTGCCGATCGACGCGCAGTGCCGGGTGCGGCGTAACCCACCATCGGCGCAACGCGGTCCACCGTCTGGTGGGTTACGCGGCGCACCATCTTCATCTGCGCCTGGAAAACTCGGCATTCGGCGCCGCTAACCCACCCTACGCTACGGTGGGTTTCTCGCCGTCCTTCATTCCCGCCGCAAAAAATGCACGCTGAACAGCTGCGCCGGGTCGCGCCACATGGCGACCGAGGCGAAGCCGCATGCCCCCGCCAGATCACGAAAACCGCTCGGCGTGTACTTGTAGGAGTTCTCCGTGTGCAGAGTCTCGCCAGCGGCGAAGTCGAACACGCGTTCCTCGATGCGTACTCGCTGCGCCTGCCGGCTGACCAGATGCATCTCGATGCGTGACTCGGCTTCGTTGTAGAAGGCCCGATGCTGAAAGCGGCGTGGGTCGATATCGCTGTGCAGCTCGTTGCGAATGCGCTCGAGCAGGTTGAGGTTGAACAGTGCAGTCACCCCGGCTGCATCGTTGTAGGCGCGCTCCAGCACCTGGCGGTCTTTCACCAGATCCACGCCGATCAGCAAGCCACTGCCTGCCGGCAGTGCCTGATGCAGGTTGCGCAGAAAGGCGCGGGCCTCAAGCGGGTCGAAATTGCCGATGCTGGAGCCGGGGAAGAACGCCAAGGGGCGCTGCCCAAGCGCCTCGGCGGGCAGCTTCAAGGGCTGGCTGAAGTCGGCGCACAGCGCATGCACGTCGAGCCAGCGATAGTCGGCCGCCAGGCGACGAGTGCTGCTATGCAGAAACTCGCGGGAGATATCGATGCCCAGGTAACGCGCCGGGCGCAGGGCTTCGAGCAGCAGGCGGATCTTGCGACTGGCGCCGCTGCCCAGCTCCACCAGGCTGGCGTTGCGCCCGGCCAGCTCGGCGATATCGCTCGCGGCCAGGCGCAGAATGGTTTCCTCGGTACGCGTCGGGTAGTACTCCGGCTGCAGGCAGATCAGCTCGAACAGCTGCGAGCCGCGATGATCGTAGAAGAACTTCGGTGACATCGCTTTCGGGTTGGCTGCGAAGCCGCGCAGCGCTTCTTCGCGTAGCGACTCCTGTTCCGGGCTGATGGACTGTTCGTGGGTACGGATTGCCAATGCCATGCTCAGAGCTCCTTGGCCAGGCGCAGGCCGGAGAACTGCCAGCGCATCGTCGGGTAGAAGAAGTTGCGATAGGTGGGGCGCACGTGGTCTTCCGGCGTGGCGCAACTGCCGCCACGCAACACCATCTGCCCGGACATGAACTTGCCGTTGTACTCACCCAGGCTGCCGCCCAGCGGACGAAAGCCGGGGTAGGGCCGGTAGGCGCTGGCCGTCCATTCCCAGACATCGCCATAGAGCTGCTGCAAGCCATCGCCCGCACCCGCCGCTACCGGCCGCAGGTGATCGTTCTCGACGAAATTGCCCCACAGCGGCTCATCCTGCGCGGCCACTTCCCATTCCTCTTCGCGTGGCAAACGCGCCTGCGCCCAGGTGGCGAAGGCCTCGGCCTCGAAGTAGCTCAAATGGCAAACCGGCGCATGCAGATCCAACTCGCGCGGGCCGCCCAGGGTCAGCTCCAGCCAGTCGTCGCCCTCGCGCAGCCAATACAGCGGCGCCTGCCAGCCGGCACGCTGGATATGATCCCAACCGTCCGCCAGCCACAGCGCCGTGCTGCGATAACCGCCATCGCGGATGAACTCTAGATACTCGCCATTGCTCACCGGTCGGCTGGCCAGCTGAAAGGACTCGACGAACACCCGGTGGCGCGGCCGCTCGCAATCGAAGGCAAAGCCATCGCCGGCATGGCCGACATGGCGCAGCCCGGCGGGAAATTCGACCCAGCGCAACTCGCCTGCAGTAGCGCCACCCGGCTTGAGGTCGTGACGATATACCGGGCGCAACGGGTTCTGCGCCAGGATGTGCTTGATATCCATCAACAGCAGCTCCTGATGCTGCTGCTCGTGCTCCAGCCCCAGCTCGACCCGCTGCAGCACCTCGTCGGCAAGTTCGCTGCCTGACTGGAGCAACTGCGCCATGGCCAGGTCGACATGGCTGCGATAGGCGTACACCTCGCTTACCGTCGGCCGTGACAACAACCCGCGCCGTGCCCGTTCGAAGGGCGTGCCGTGGGTCTTGTAGTAGGAATTGAACAGATGGTCGTAGCGCGCATCCAGCGGGCGATAGCCCGGCAGAAAGGGCTGCAGCACGAAGGCCTCGAAGAACCAGGTGACATGCGCCAGATGCCACTTCGGCGGGCTGACGTCCGCCATGCTCTGGATCACATAGTCCTCAGCTTCCAGCGGCTCGCAAATCCGCTCACTAGCAGCGCGCACCCGCTGGTAACGCTGCCATAGCTGTTCGAGGTGCGGCGGTGAAACGGCGATCCTGCTGGTGCGGTCTCGCATAACACGCATCCTTTGCTGGCGCCGCGGAGCGCGACGGTACTTAAAGCCGACCGGGCTAAAGGGGCAAAGGTTCAAGTAAATTCAGATGGCACAGGGGCAAAAACGCGGTGTAACTGACAGTTCGAGCATTGGGCGCCTCTTGAGCCTCTCTTTAACGCAGTATTGCCAACGCAGGTAGCTTTCAACGGCCTGCTCTGGAAGTCGTAGCACAGTGAAGAAGGCTGGGCTGCAATGGCTGGAGAGGCTATTGGTGGGCATGCGGTTTGAAGGGAGCGGCGGCAATGTTGTGTGCGCCGCGTCCCTGAAGGGTATCTGCTACCGCTGTAGTATCCGGCCTGGATAGCGTTTTCGAAGGAACGAACATGAGTGGTTATGTCCCCAATAATCGGAATGAGCGACCTGCACCGGTCGTTGAGCCATATAACGGCGATTTCGACAAGCAACCGCCCCGCCCTCTAGTCTTGGTTGAGCAACCGGCCGCGAAACACCAACGCACTCAGCGCGTTGGTTGCGTATTTGCCAAGTCCTGTCACCTGCCAGACGGCGTCATTGATCACAGCAATCCAGGTGGTTTTGTTCCTCTGGAGCAACTCAAGGATTACGGTGAGTGGGCGGTGCTGGCTACTGGCGCTGCAATCCGCTCAGGCGGCACTCCCTTGAAGCTCATTGGCTCTTCTAGCTCGGGTGCTGTGATCGCCGGCCGGCTTGGGGGCACGCTTTCACTGGGTTTGGTTGAAGGTGCCGCTACGATGGCAGCAGGTGCAGCACTAGGCACTATCGCCATGTTGGTGCCGAACACCAGTTTGTCCGCTGACAGCGCGTTCTATACAAGCGAGCAATACCATGCCCTTGAGATGGGGCGCACGCGTGTACGTGTGCATGTAAGTCACCTAGTGACTGGCGCTATTGATGCCTATGGCTTCTACACCGGGCGAAATCCCAAATGGGAGAACGTACCCGTTATTGCCGCTACTGCTCGCAACGAGCAATTCGTCGCAGACCTCGGGCAAGGCATTGAGATCATCTGGACACCAGCCGCTGATTCGAAAGAGCTAGGAATCCCAGCATTAGAAGAAGCGCCCAAGCTACCGTCAATCTGGGTTTATCCTGCCAGCGAACAGTCTGATAAAGCTCTGATCAATCCGGTACATCCTCCAGATTACCAAGACGCAATTATCTGGTTTCCTGCGACTGATATCCCCGCTATCTATGTCTCGTTAAGCGTCCCGAGAGATCACAGCTATTACCCATCGCCCAAGGATCTGCTGGCATTTCCAGGTGCCAAACCGGTTAGGCCAAAGGCGAGCGTTCAGGGTGGTGGGAAGAAGCGTAAACGCTGGAAAGACCTCAAGGGTCGAATTTATGAGTGGGATAGCCAGCATGGCGCTGTAGAAATCTACGACAAACAGGGTAAGCACTTGGGGGAATTCAATCCTGAAACGGGTGAGCAGACAAAGCCGGCAGACCCCTCAAGAACTACCCCGAAATGAATGAATTAACAGTTCGATAGGATATTGATATGCGTATCTGCGTGACAGGTTTTCTGCCTGATGACAGCGATGACGATTCGATCAAATTTGAGTTGATTGTATCGGCAGATCAGCAGCAGGCAGTGATGGATGCATTGGGCTGGCAAGACTTGGCAGAAGAGGCAGATGGAGAGTTGCTGCTAACTGATCAGCAAGCCGAACTGGTGTCAGGGGCCATCGGTACACCTTTCCCAAAGGGGCTCGACATTTTTATTGGTGTGATTGCCTCGTGACCATCTTCACAGGCCATTCACGGCTGCGTTGTGCCTTTCGCGAGGTCGGCTGTCGAAACCGTGGTCTGTCTTATATTCGATTGCTCGGTATTCAGCGCGCTGCTCTGGCCTGAAAACGCCCACGCCACCAGCGCGCCAACCACGATTGGGGTTGGCGCGGTGTCGGGTGAGGCTGTCGATGGAAGCGCGGCAACTCACCCAGGGCGATCCACAGCTCACCCTGCCACTCCAGCAGATTGACCTGCTGGTTGTTCCAGGCCATCAGGCAGCGGGATGGCTCATGATCGGCCCGCGCCGCACTGTCGCGCAGCGCCGGCAAGGCCACATGGCTAAGCCAGCGACGCAGATGACGGTTTTCCGGATGCGAGAAGCGCCATAACGCCCTGTAAATGCCTGACTCACTGAGCACCTCCACCGTCTCCAACTGCCCGCTGGCCAGCTGGAAATGCACCGTCCGCACCTGATCGGCATCCATCAACCGACAGATGCGCTCCGGGTGGCGATGGCCCAGCAAGCGCGCAAACTCACGGGCACAGACCCACGGCTGGCGGTCGATCAGCACCCCGCGCAGCGGGCGGTTATGGCGCATCAGCAGGGTGGGGATGTAGGCGTCTTCCATAAGGCCTCCAGTGATCTGGATCTATTTATCTGAAAATCAGATATCTGGAGAGTAGATATACCGTACCAGTGTTGTCAACGGACGGATGCCTCCTGTGGAAAAGTCGGTTTATCGAGACGAAAACCTGGTTTTCTTGAAATTGCTCAAACAGTGTCGGGTCGAGTCAGGGCTGACCCAGGGCGATTTCGCCAAAGCGCTCGACCGCCCACAATCATTTGTCAGCGACGTAGAACGCGGGCTGCGTCGGCTGGATCTGATCCAGCTACGGGATATCTGTCAGGTGTTGGGCATTAGCTTGAGCAGCTTTGTGCAGCGTTTTGAGGATGAGTTGGCTGGCAATAATGATGGCGGGGACAAAGGGAAGAGCCAGAGCGACGGGTAGTGGCGCACCACTACCAGAGGAAAATAAATCTGTCCCGAATGGCACTTACTTACGCGTTAACTAATTGATCTAGAAGAAGAAAGGCTGCTCTTGGTCTACGGTGATAGTTGCGAACACACACCAAGACCAAGGAGCAGCCCAGATGAATCCTAGGCGCCAAGCC
>Ga0308001_10000232_pt1 | contig 27164 bp, 26 predicted proteins | sample Neamet5_FD_203167 | JGI IMG/M metagenome (GOLD analysis project Ga0308001, IMG submission 203167) | Marine microbial communities from water near the shore, Antarctic Ocean - #5 | ecosystem: Environmental > Aquatic > Marine > Unclassified | place: Southern Ocean | collected 2014-06-04
AAACATAAAAAGGAATTCACTTATATTTAATAGTCAAATATAGACTTTTGATTAAAAATTTACAACAATGAAAATAACTAATGAGGAGATTTTAATCGATGGATTAGACAAGATTATTCTACGAGCACTCATGAATGACGCAAGAAAATCGATCAATGAAATCGCAAAAACTGCTGGTATTTCAGGTGCAGCTGTTCATCAACGTTTAAAAAAACTGGAAAAAGCACAACTTATTTCTGGTTCTCAAATTATTTTAAACCCTAAGGTTTTAGGCTTTAAAACAATGGCTTTTGTTGGAATTTACTTGGATAAAGCCATACGAAACACTGAGGCAGTAAAGCAACTCGAAAAAATACCCGAAGTGATTGAATGTCATTACACCACTGGCAACTGGAGTGTATTAATTAAAATATTGTGTAAAGATAATGAACACCTAATGGGGCTATTAAATTATAAAATACAGTCTATCGAAGGGATCTCTAGAACGGAGACTTTTATTTCTTTAAATCAACAGATCAAAAGACAAATTCAGATTTAATTATTTGTTCTGTTTTTAAGGGTCAAAAAGATAATCACAACTTGTAAAATCCCTGACAGTATATTAGCAACAATAACTGCAATGCTATCGATTAAAATTCCATAGGCGAGCCAAATACTAATTCCGACAAGCATGCAAACGTACATAGAGAGCGAGATACCTTCTGAGCTTCGGTTTTTCCAAATTTTAACCACTTGAGGCACAAAGGCAAGAGTGGTGAACATGGCTCCTACTAAGCCAACAACTTCAACTAAAATTTTATTAGTCATTAGATAACTATATTGATTATTTTCCCAGGAACAACAATTACCTTTTTAGGTGAGTTTCCTTGAAGTTGATTTTGAGTTAGCTCTTCGTTAATTACTATTTGTTTAATCTCATCTATACTTAAGCTTAATGAAAGCTTTAAAGTAAATCGCATCTTTCCATTAAATGAAACTGGGTAATCTTTGACTGTTTCTGTCACATGGGAAGCATCGAATAAGGGAAATGGCTCGAATTCAACACTTTTAGTATTCCCCAAAATTGACCACATTTCCTCACTGAAGTGAGGTGTAAAAGGAGAAAGAAGTATAATAAGAGGCGAAAGAATTTCGCGATTTGAACATTTTAAAGCACTCAATTCATTAACGCAAATCATAAAAGTGCTGATGCAAGTGTTAAAGGAATAACGCTCAATGTCATTGGACACCTTCTTTATCGTTTGGTGCAAAATCTTATAAGCTTCGGGGGATGGCTTATCGTCAGTAACAATAAGTTTTTCTTGATCATAAAACAAGCGCCATGATTTTTTCAAAAAATTATACACTCCACTTATTCCGGCAGTGTTCCAAGGTTTGTCTTGTTCAATAGGTCCTAAAAACATTTCATACATGCGCAAAGTATCTGCCCCGTATTTCTCACATATTTTATCGGGATTGACCACGTTGTATTTTGACTTAGACATTTTCTCCACCTCTCTCCCAACAATATACTTTCCCTCTTCAAGAATAAAGTTTGACTGCTCAAAATGTTTTTGCCATGATTTAACTTTTTCTACATCCAATTCGTCATTTAAATTAACAAAAGAAACATCAACATAAATGGACTCCACTTCTTGGCCCTTTATTAATCCTTTTGAAATAAAATCTTGAGTTCCTTTCTTGCGATAAATAATCGCAGAGTTCCCAAGGATCATACCTTGATTGATCAATTTTTTAGCATATTCTTCTACAGGTAAATATCCACGATCATAAAGGAATTTTTGCCAAAACCTAGAATACAACAAATGCCCTGTTGCATGTTCGCCACCTCCGAGGTATAAGTCTACATCTTGCCAATAATCTAAAGCCTTATTGCCAACAAAATTCTCTTGATTTTGAGCATCCATATAGCGAATAAAGTACCAAGAACTACCTGCCCAACCGGGCATGGTGTTTAATTCCAGTGGGAAAATAATTTTATAATCAATATCTTCTACACTTACAACTTTCTCTAACTCAATGTTCCAAGCCCAATCTTTTGCATTGCCCAAAGGTGGTTTTCCGTCCTCAGTCGGTAAATATTTCTCAACTTCTGGTAATTTAAGAGGTAAATGTTCTGCTTTAAGCGGAAATGGAATTCCAGACTTAAAATAGATTGGAATGGGTTCTCCCCAATACCTTTGACGACTAAAAATAGCATCCCTTAAACGGTAGTTGACAGTTCCTTTTCCAGCGTTCAACTCTTCCAAAGCGTAAATACTTGTCTTGACCGCTTTTTTATATTGCAGACCATTTAAAAAATCTGAATTTACAAGTCCAACAGCGGCTTTTTCGGTATAGGCAGACTCAGAAATATCAATTTTATCGAAAATATTTATGATAGGTATGTCAAAATATTTTGCAAAATCATAATCTCTTTGATCTCCACAGGGCACAGCCATTACCGCTCCTGTCCCATAGTCAGCAAGGACATACTCTCCAATCCATACTTGTACCCTTTCTTTGGTAAAAGGGTGAATGGCATAAGCTCCAGTAAAAACACCACTAATATTTTTCACTTCCGATTGACGTTCTCGGTCAGACTTTTTAGCAGCCTCAACGATATAATCTTCTACAGCTCCCTTTTGCTCGGGAGTTGTTATTTTTTGAACTAATTCATGCTCTGGAGCCAAAGTCATAAAAGTTACACCAAAAATGGTGTCGGGTCTAGTCGTAAAAACTTCAAGTCGACCTTGATGTAGTTCAAGTTCAAAATAAACAGAAGCACCAATGGATTTCCCAATCCAATTTCTTTGCATTTCTTTTAAAGAATTAGGCCAATCTATTGTATTTAAACCTTCGAGCAGTCGATTAGCATAAGCGCCAATTCGCATGCTCCATTGTCTCATTTTCTTTTTCGTAACCGGGTGACCTCCACGTTCAGAAACACCATTTACGATTTCATCGTTAGCAAGAACTGTACCCAATGCTGAACACCAGTTCACTTCCGTATCAGATAAATAAGTCAATCTGTATTTTAATAAATACTCCTCCTTTTCTAATGTTCTCATGGCTCTCCACTCCTCAGCACTAAATTCTGGAATATTATTATCGCAATCGGCGTTAACATTTATATTTCCTTCCGCTTCAAAACATGCAATCAATTTGCTAATTGGCTGAGCCTTATCGTCATCTAAACAATAATAGGAGTCATAAAGTAACAGGAAAATCCATTGAGTCCATCGATAATAATCTGGACTAGAAGTCTGTACTTCCCTACTCCAATCGAATGAAAACCCCATTTGATCGAGTTGTTCACGATAGCGTTTGACATTTGCTACTGTAGTTTTCGCTGGGTGTTGGCCGGTTTGTATGGCATATTGTTCTGCTGGGAGACCAAAAGAATCGTATCCCTGCGGATGAAGCACATTAAACCCCTTGTGTCGCTTAAATCGTGCTACTATATCACTGGCGATGTACCCCAACGGGTGCCCAACATGTAATCCAGCTCCGGAAGGATAAGGAAACATGTCCAATACATAATATTTCGGCTTATCACTTTGGTTTTCAACTTTAAAGGTTTCTTGGACAGACCAGAATTTTTGCCATTTTTTTTCAATTTTTTGAAAATCGTATGTTACCACGTTACATGTTTTAAGCAGTAAAAATACGTTTATTGAATGAAAGGAAAAAGTTTATGTCTTCCTTCATTATTTTTTAAAACTGGTTTACTATTTTTACTTAAAATATCTAAATATTTTGAAACAAAAACCTGAAGAAAAATATTATAAACGTCGATTAATTTCGAGTTACTTTTCTGTGGTTTTAAGTATAACCTTGGTTTTGTTTTTAATTGGAATTTTGGGTTTATTACTCCTTAATTCAAAAAAAGTGGCAGATCATTTTAAGGAACAAATTGCAATGACTGTCTACCTTAAAGACTCGGTAAAAGAAATTGAAATTAAGCAATTACAAAAAACTTTAAGTCTTGAAGTCGCAACAAAAAAAGCCGTTTTCATCACTAAAGACGAAGCTTCCGCAGTTCATGCAAACGAAATCGGAGAGGATTTCATGGAGTTTTTAGGTTATAATCCCTTACTTAACTCAATCGATGTCTATTTTAAATCGGCCTATGTTACTCCTTCTTTAATTGAAAAAATTAAAATAAATATGGAGAATTATGACTACGTAAATGAAGTCAATTACGATCAACCCTTACTAGAATTATTAGACGAAAACATCAAGAAAATAACTTACTGGATACTTTTCGCGAGTTTTATTTTTGTGGTGGTTGCCGTCTTGTTAATTAACAGTTCTATCCGGCTTTCGATCTACTCCAAACGTTTTATAATCAAAACAATGCAATTGGTTGGGGCCACCAAAAGTTTTATCAGAAAACCATTCATTAAGACTAATATTTTAATGAGTTTCATTGGTTCTTCAATAGCATTAATTGCACTCAGTGGGGTAATTTATGAAATGGACAAACGCTTTCCTGAATTGCAGATTTTAAACAACCCCCTCGAACCAGCGCTTATTTTTGTTAGCGTTTTCTTTCTAGGGTTGGGGATCACACTAATTAGCACTTTATTTGCAATGCAACGCTACCTTAATCTCAAATCTGACGCTGTATATTAAATCAATTATTATGAGTAACATTAAACCAAAAAAAAAAATATTATTTGGAGTGAAAAATTATAAGTTCTTGATGTTTTCCATTCTATTAATCACACTTGGATTTATTTTAATGTCAGGCGGGGGAAGTGATGATCCAAATGTTTTTAATCCTGAAATATTTAGTTTCCGAAGGATTCGTTTGGCACCAACCGTTATTCTCATTGGGTTTTCCCTTGCAATCTACGCTATCCTTTTAGCACCTAAGAAAAGTAAATGAGTTTATTTGAAAGCCTAATCCTTGGAATCATCCAAGGACTCACAGAGTTTCTTCCGGTTTCTTCAAGTGGTCATCTTGAGATTTTTAAAGTGATATTTGGTAGTGACTACCAGCCAAAAGAGAGCCTATTAATCACCATAACCCTTCATTCGGCAACGGCACTGAGCACTTTGTTTTATTTTAGAAAAGACATCTATTTTATATTTAAAGAATTGTTGCGATTTGAAAAAAGTAAAAGTTTATATTTTGCACTTAAAATTATATTGTCAATGATCCCCGCGGTTATTGTAGGACTTTTTTTTGAAGATTTTATCGCAAGTTTATTTAACGGAAACCTTTTATTAGTTGGTTTTATGCTACTAATCACAGCCTTTTTATTATTTCAAGCAGATCGCATTAGTATTAACAACAAACCCTTGAATTATCGTTCTGCACTATTAATTGGAGTCATTCAAGCGATTGCAATTCTTCCAGGGATTTCAAGAAGTGGTGCGACGATTGCAATGGCAGTGGTGCTAGGTATTGATCGAGAAAAAGCGGCTAGATTTTCTTTTTTAATGGTCATTCCTCTAATTTTTGGAAGCATGGCGAATCGCCTTTTAAAAATCGATTCTGTTACACAGCCTCTAGATTTCTTTTCCCTTTTGGTTGGGTTTATTACAGCATTTATCACTGGAATTTTTGCTTGTAAATGGATGATTGCAATCGTCAAGAAAAGCCAATTGAAATACTTTAGTTTTTACTGCATCGTTGTCGGTGTTATTGCTATTGTCTATGCATTCTAAATTAGAATTTAACGAAGATTCAGTAATCGAAGGACAACTTCTTTTGATTGATAAGCCCCTAAACTGGACTTCATTTCAGGTTGTGAATAAAATTCGTTGGGAGTTAAAAAACAAGTTTGGCATTAAAAAACTGAAAGTGGGACACGCTGGGACTTTAGATCCGTTAGCAACAGGTCTTTTGTTGGTGTGTACTGGAAAAATGACTAAGGAAATTTCTGAAATTCAGGCACTAGTGAAGGAGTACACAGGGTCATTTACAATGGGAGCCACTACCCCCTCTTATGATCTTGAAACTTCTATTGATGGCACCTTCCCTACAGACCACCTCGATGACAATGCCCTAAAGGAAGTCATCAATCAATTTATTGGGGTAGTTGATCAATATCCTCCAGTTTTCTCAGCTATAAAAAAACATGGCAGAAGACTCTACAAATATGCCAGAAAGGGAGAAGAAATAAAAATTAACTCGAGACAGGTTGAAATTTTAGCATTTGAACTAACAGAAATCAAGCTGCCCACAATAGATTTTTATGTAAAGTGCTCCAAAGGCACCTACATCAGGTCTTTGGCAAATGATTATGGAAAAGCCTTAAGGTCAGGCGCTCATCTAAGTAGTTTAAGAAGAACCGCTATTGGCTTGCATCGCATTGAAGATGCTTATACTATTAAACAAATTACAGCAGAGCTAGAACTAATATAATCCCAACTTAATAGCTTTAGATTCTTTGTTTTTTGATAATTTTACTAAAACATAATCTTTTCATGGATTTAACTAAAGATGAAACCCAAGAACGTCTCAATAAAAAAGGTTATTTAGATTTCTCTATTTCTAAAAATATTGATCTAGTTGGCGAAATAAATCGTCTTAAAAAAGAAAAGAATGCAGTAATTCTGGCGCATTATTATCAAGAACCAGAAATTCAAGAACTTGCTGATTATCTCGGAGACAGTCTTTTTCTAGCTCAAGCTGTAGAAAAAATTGCTGCGGACATTATCGTTTTTGCTGGAGTACACTTCATGGCGGAGACTGCAAAAATAATCAACCCTAATAAAAAAGTATTACTCCCTGACTTGAAAGCAGGTTGTTCGCTCGCCGATTCCTGTCCTCCTCATGAATTTGAAAAATTTATTTCACAATATCCGGGTGCTCATGTGGTGACTTACATTAATTGTTCGGCGGAAATAAAAGCATTGAGCACTATTGTTTGCACGTCTAGTAATGCCCTAAGAATTATAGAGTCGATTTCTGAAAATGAAACCATAATTTTTGCACCTGACAGAAACCTAGGACGTTATCTGATAAAAGAAACCGGGAGAAACATGATATTGTGGGACGGATCATGCATCGTGCATGAGGCCTTTTCATTTGATAGAATTGTTGCGCTTGCCAAAGAATATCCAAATGCGAAGTTTATCGCCCATCCTGAAAGTGAATCTCAAGTTTTGGATATTGCTCATTATGTAGGCAGCACTTCGGGATTATTAAAATATGTTCAAAAAAATGAAGCGACTTCATTTATCGTGGCTACCGAGGCAGGAATTTTACATGAAATGCAAAAGCGCTGCCCTGATAAAACATTTATTCCTGCACCAGTAGAAGACGAAACTTGTGCTTGTAGCGAGTGTGCATTTATGAAGCTCAATACCCTTGAAAAACTCTATTTGTGCCTAAAACATGAACAGCCTGAGATCATTTTATCTCAAGAATTGATAGACAAAGCAAAATTACCCATCACACGAATGTTGACTTTAGGTTAAGCATATGATTACTAATATTCTAGTTATCGGCAGTGGAATTTCCGGCTTGACCTATGCCATTAAGGTAGCAGAGCAAAACTCCGAATTAGGGATCGTAATGATCTCGAAGAACAATCTGTTGGAGAGTAATACTCGGTATGCTCAGGGTGGAATTGCGGTGGTTTCTAATTTTAAAAAAGATTCCTTCGAAAAACACATCTCTGACACTCAAATTGCAGGCGCAGGAAAATGCAATGAAGTTGTTGTACGATTTGTTGTGGAAGAAGGTCACGATCGGGTTCAAGAATTGATCGAATGGGGAGCGCACTTTGATACAAATAAAAATACACTTCATTTAACCAAAGAAGGAGGACATTCTGAAAAAAGAATTATACATAATAAAGATCGGACTGGGCTTGAAATACAACAAGCTTTAATTAAAAAAATAAAAACTTTCACTAACATCACTTTGTTAGAGAACCACACCTTGGTTGATTTAATCACGGATCACCACACTGGGAGTGACTACAAACGTTGTTATGGCGCATACGTCATCTCAAACACCCGACAAGAAATTATTAAAATTTCTGCTCAAATCACCATTCTTTCTACCGGGGGTGCTGGGCAATTATTTTCCTACACTACCAATCCTAACAATGCAACTGGCGATGGTCTTGGTGCTGCATATCGTGCCAAAGTAAAAATCGAGGGACTGCCTTTTGTTCAGTTTCACCCAACTGCTCTATTTCCAAAGATAAAAGACAATACGTTTTTAATTTCAGAAGCAGTTCGTGGAGAAGGTGCGCTACTTTTAACGAAAAGTGGAAAGCGATTCATGCCTTATTATGACTCAAATGCTGAGCTCGCTCCACGAGACATTGTTGCAAGATCTATTGCAGAAGAAATTATGAAATCAGGAGATGACTTTGTTCACCTTGACTGTAGTACAATCAGTGAAATGGAATTTCAGAATCATTTTCCAACGATTCAACAAAGCTGTAGTTCGGTAGGAATTAATCCTCCAAAAGATTTCATACCAGTTATCCCTGCTGCACATTATTTCTGTGGTGGATTAAAAGTTAACGAACAAGGAGAAACAGGACTAAAGGGGCTCTATGCAATCGGTGAATGTAGCCATACTGGGCTTCATGGAGCCAACAGATTAGCTTCAAATTCTCTGCTCGAATCTTTAGTTTTTTCTCATCGTGCCGCTTTAGATTCTTTGAAGCAGTTAAAAGAAATTCTCCCCAACAATTCTTTTTATGAAGCAATTTCTGAATGGAAAGGGGAACATTATATTTCCAACGAAAAAATAAGTGCTATAGGTAAATTAAAAAAAGAACTGCAAGAAATGATGAGTATCAAGGTGGGGATTTTCAAAACTTCCAAAGGTCTTTTGGAAGCAGAAGTTGGACTTAAAAAAATATTTCTTGAAACCCAAGAAATTTATAAGCAAAACAAATTAACGCTCGGCGTATGTGAATTAAGAAACATGGTCAGTGTTGCTTACCTAATGATCAAGCAATCCCAGGAGCTCAAGGCTAACGTTGGCGTATTTTACAATCACGATTATGCATGATAATTTCTATTCAAAATACAGCGCTGAAATTGATCGTTTCATAAAGCAATCCTTACAAGAAGACATTGAAACTGGTGATCACAGTAGCAGTTCTTGCGTAGACGGTGACAAAACTGAAACCGCTAATTTGTTAGTAAAAGAATCATGTGTTGTTGCTGGAATTTCATTAGCGGAGAAAATTTTTAAAAAATTTGACCCCGAACTAGTGGTTGAAAAACACTTCGGAGAAGGAACGGAGCTTGATAAAGGAGAAATCATTTTCTCAGTAACAGGAAAAGTAAAATCTATCCTGGCAACAGAACGTTTGGCGCTGAATTGCATGCAACGAATGAGTGGAATTGCTTCATTAACGAAGAGTTTAACTGATAAAATCGTTCACACCCATTGCAAGATATTGGATACCCGAAAGACAACCCCCTGTTTCCGATATCCTGAAAAATGGGCTGTTGTCATCGGAGGAGGGCACAACCATAGAATGGGACTTTTCGATGCCATCATGATCAAGGACAATCATCTTGATTTTTGTGGTGGGATGAAAAAAACATTAGAAAAGACAAAGGAATATTTAGAAAAAAATATGCTCGACATCCCAGTAATTGTTGAGGTAAGAAATCAAAAAGAGATTATTGAGACGCTCGATTTCACTTGGATTAAACGAATTATTTTAGATAATATGAATCCCGAGGAATTGATTAAAAGCATCAAATTAATCGATGGACATTTTCCTACGGAAGCTTCTGGCAATATAACTGCTAAAAACCTAGTTCAAATTGCCGAAACTGGAGTGGACTTCATTTCAATGGGTGCCTTAACTCATTCTGCTAGAAATATTGATTTGAGTTTAAAGGCATTATAAGAATCGCTCTATATTTGCTATATTAGCATGAATATTTTTTTCATCCATGAAATACAAAAGAATATTGTTGAAACTAAGCGGTGAAGCGCTTATGGGAGATCAAAACCACGGTATAGATCCAATCCGAATGAAGGAATATGCCGAGGAGATTAAACAGATTCAACAAACAGGAACTGAAATTGCCATTGTAATTGGTGGTGGAAATATTTTTAGAGGGGTTTCTGGCGCTAGTAAAGGAATGGATCGCGTTCAAGCAGATTACATGGGAATGCTCGCCACCGTTATTAACGGACTTGCACTTCAAAGTGCTTTAGAAAACGCAGATGTCCCAACCCGATTACAAACCGCAATTAGAATTGAAGCCATCGCTGAACCTTTTATTAAGAGACGAGCTACAAGGCATTTGGAAAAAGGAAGAGTTGTCATTTTTGGATCAGGAACAGGAAATCCATATTTCACAACCGACTCCGCAGCAGTGCTTCGGGCTATAGAAATCAATGCTGATGTTATCTTAAAAGGAACTCGCGTAGATGGAATATACAATGAAGATCCAGAAAAAAACAAAGAAGCTATTAAGTTCGATTCCCTTTCTTTTGATGAAGTATTAAAAAAAGGATTGAAGGTAATGGATACCACAGCCTTTACACTTAGTCAAGAAAACAATCTCCCTATTATTGTTTTTGACATGAATACAAAAGGCAATTTGAGTAGAATAATAAACGGTGAAAACATCGGTACACGTGTCATTTAAATACCATTATCAATAATGAATGAAGAAATACTAATCATCGTTGAGACTGTTAAAGAAAGTATGGAGTCCTCCATTCTTCATCTAAAAAAAGAGTTACTCAATGTAAGGGCAGGAAAAGCAAACCCAGTAATGCTTAAAAGTATTATGGTTGATTATTACGGAACTGCTAGGCCTCTGAGCCAAGTAGCTAATGTAAATACCCCTGATGCGAGAACTCTCTCTATTCAGCCATGGGAAAAAACATTACTTTCTGAAATCGAAAAAGCAATTCTTCATGCAAACATTGGATTCAACCCAATGAATAATGGAGAGTCAATTATCATTAACGTTCCGCCTTTAACCGAAGAAAGAAGAAATGATTTAGTCAAGCTTGCGAAAACTGAAGTCGAAAACGCAAAAGTTGGAATTCGAAATGCAAGAAAGGATGGAAATTCTGAAATTAAAAAATCTGATGTTTCAGAAGACCTTCAAAAAAATGCTGAAATTGATATCCAAGAATTAACGGATAACTTTATTACTTTAGTAGATCAAGTCTTTTCTACCAAAGAGAAGGAAATACTCACAGTGTAATTAAATCCTAAAAAGCAACGTGTCGAAAACAAAAAAGGAAACCAAGACTAACTTTTGGGGAGTCGTTGCAAATCTAATTCTTAGGAATCGGATACTAATTTTAATTGTACTCGCTTTTGCTACTGCATTTTGGATCACTCAATGGAAGTATATGCAGTTTACTTTTTCAGAAGCTAATCTCCTTCCTGACAATCATACGGAAAACATCATTTATGAAGAATTTATCGACATCTTTGGTGAGGAAGGAAACCTAATCGTGATTGCAGTTAAAGACACAACCTTCTTTAACAAAGATAAATTCAATAAGTGGAACACGTTTAATCAAAGCATTAACGATTTTCCTGAAGTTGATTTTATTCTTTCAGTCAAAAATATTCAGGAATTGGTAAAGGACGATGCTAAAAAACAGTTCCAAATAAAACCTGTTTTTGAAAACGAAATCTTTAATGAAAAATCTATTGATCAACTAAAGGAAAAGCTTTTTTTAGAACTTCCATTCTACGAAAACATTCTTTATAGTAAGGACAAAAAAACAATTCGAACGGCAATTTATTTAGACAAAGAAATCGTAAACACTGCACAAAGAAAAAATTTTATATTCAAAACTTTCATCCCGCTTGTAGAGTCATTTGAGGAAAAAACCGGATTGGATGTAAAGGTTTCAGGCATGCCCTACATCAGGACTCTGAATGCACAAAATATTGTCGATGAAATCGGACTTTTTGTAATCTCTGCAATGTTACTGACCACCCTTATATTCTTCTTGTTCTTTCGTTCCTATCGCGCAACTTTTATTTCAATGTTTGTTGTGGTCATTGGCGTTATGTGGGCCTTTGGAATTTTAGGTTGGTCGGGTTATCAAATCACCGTACTGACCGCTCTGATCCCCCCCCTAATAATCGTAATTGGAATTCCTAACTGCATCTTCCTAATTAATAAATACCAACAAGAAGTTGCTAAACACGGCAACAAGGCAAAATCATTACATCGGGTAATTATGAAAATCGGCAATGCAACCTTAATGACCAATCTGACAACTGCTTCAGGGTTTGCAACCTTTATTCTAACAGATAGTAAAATTTTAAAAGAATTTGGAATAGTAGCCTCCATCAATATTATCGCAATTTTCATTTTGTCGTTGTTAATCATTCCAATAGTTTATAGCTTTATGAATCGGCCCAATGAAAAGCATCTAAAACATCTTAGCAACACTTATATTAAAAGTTTTGTTGGCTGGATGGAGAGCAAAGTGAGACACAAAAGAATCAATGTTTACATCATATCGCTTTTAAGTTTAGTTTTTGGTATTATCGGAATTTATCAAATAAATATTTCAGGAAGCATTATTGAAGACATGCCAAAAAAATCTGCTTTTTTTCAAGATATTCTATTCTTTGATAAAGAATTCAATGGAATCGTACCCATAGAAATCATGATAAACACCAAAAGAAAAGGAGGAGCCAATAGACTCACCACCCTAAAGCGGATGAATCAGCTGGAAAAGCACATTAAAGACATCCCAGAGCTTTCTCCATCTATTTCCTCAGTGAATGGATTAAAATTTATTAAACAAGCTTATTATAACGGAAACCCCAATTATTATAAAATTCCAACGTCTCAAGAAAACACTTTCATTTTAGAATATTTAAAAAATGCAGAACAGTCAAAAAATTTAATGGGAAATTATATTGACAAGACGATGCAATACATGAGAATGACGACCTTCATGCGAGACATCAAAACAGATCGTATGGAAGCCATTGAAGCGGATCTTTTAAAACAGATTAATAAAATTTTTCCCCCAGATCGTTATGAAGTAAGAATGACTGGGAAATCTTTATTGTACCTTAAAGGAACACATTATTTAATCAGGAATCTGATCATTTCTTTGACCCTTGCCATTTTGTTGATCGCAATTTTTATGGCCTATCTGTTTAGGTCTTTCAAAATGATTGTCATTTCTTTAATTCCAAACCTATTGCCGTTAATCATCACTGCTGGAGTGATGGGATTCACAGGCATCCCGTTAAAACCATCAACAATCCTAGTCTTTAGTATCGCCTTTGGAATATCGGTAGATGACACCATTCACTTTTTAGCAAAGTACCGGCAAGAACTCATTGAAAATAATTGGAGAATAAAAACTGCTGTTTACGCTGCCTTAAGAGAAACTGGCATTAGCATGTTCTACACCTCCATTGTTTTGTTCTTTGGATTCGCGGTGTTTATGACCTCAAATTTTGGAGGAACCGTAGCACTTGGAGGATTGGTTTCTGTTACACTTTTGTTTGCGATGTTGGCAAATTTAATTCTCTTACCCTCCCTTTTGATTTCTCTAGAAGACACCATGAGTAATGAAAAGGTGATGAAAGAACCTAAGTTCAATATTATTTCCGAAGACACAGCCAAGAAATCCTAAGTAGATTTTGGAAATAAGCATATCTTTACATGAAAATACATTTTCATGTCCATCATTCGATTAGTAGATCTATTAAAAAATCCTGAGAATAACAAAGAAGTTTATGTAAATGGTTGGATACGAACCTTTCGTGCCAACCGATTCATTGCGCTTAATGATGGCTCAACAATAGAAAACCTGCAATGTATAGTAGACTTTGATAAAACAGAAGGAAGTCTATTAAAAAAAATTAACACTGGAGCAGCCGTGAAAATCAGGGGAAAGCTTGTTGAGAGTATGGGAAAGGGGCAAAGTGTGGAGATCATTGTGGAAGACATTGAAATTGTAGGAGAAGCAGATCCTGAAACTTATCCCATTCAGCCTAAAAAACACAGCTTTGAATTTTTAAGAGAAAAAGCACATTTAAGAGTTCGCACTGTAACTTTCAGTTCGGTAATGAGAATTAGATCGGTACTTTCATTTGCAATACATCAATTTTTCCAGGATAAGGGCTTTATTAATGTTCACACTCCAATCATCACAGGAAGTGATGCAGAAGGTGCTGGAGAAATGTTTAGAGTCAGTGTTTTGGATGCTAAAAACCCACCTTTAAAAGAGTCTGGAGAAGTTAATTATAAAGAAGATTTTTTTGGAAAAGAAACCAACTTAACAGTTTCGGGACAATTGGAAGCCGAAGCTTATGCGCTAGCAATGGGAAAAGTTTATACTTTTGGACCAACATTTCGTGCTGAAAACTCTAACACTACGAGACACTTGGCTGAGTTTTGGATGATTGAACCCGAAATGGCATTCTGTGATCTTAATGAAAATATGGATTTGGCTGAAGAATTCATAAAATTTACTTTGAAATATATTTTAGAAAAATGTCCTAAGGATCTTGAATTTCTTGACAAGCGTCTCGCAGATGAGGAGAAAACAAAACCTCAAAACATGAGGAGTGAAATGGGGCTTGTAGAAAAAATTAAATTCGTTGTTGAAAATGATTTTAAAAAAGTTTCCTATACTGAGGCCATCGAAATTCTCAAGAACTCAAAACCTAATAAGAAAAAGAAATTCGGTTATATAATTGACGAATGGGGAGCTGATTTACAGAGTGAGCACGAACGCTTTTTAGTTGAAAAACATTTTAAAGCACCGGTAATCTTGTTTGACTATCCCGCAAAAATAAAAGCATTTTACATGCGAATGAATGATGATCAAAAGACTGTTCGCGCAATGGACATACTTTTCCCTGGAATTGGTGAAATCGTGGGTGGGTCGGAACGTGAGGAGCGATTAGACGTTCTTGAAAAAAGAATTGAAGAACTGGGTGTTGATGCTGAGGAGTTGTGGTGGTACCTGGACTTAAGACGTTTTGGAACCACATCTCACAGTGGATTTGGACTTGGATTTGAGCGCTTGGTTCTCTTTGCAACAGGAATGAATAATATCCGCGATGTGATTCCATTCCCGCGCACCCCGCAAAATGCATCTTTCTGATGAAAATCATTAAGCATACTTTTTTTATATCTTTATAAAATAGAAAAGTAACCATGCTAAAACAACAGCTTCAAATAAAGATTTCTCAAAAACTGTCTCCACAACAGATTCAGTTAATGAAACTTATCCAGTTGTCAACACAAGAACTAGAGCAACGGATTCAAGCTGAAATTGGCGAAAATCCAGCGCTAGATAACGGAAAAGAAATTGATGAATCTGGAGTTAGTCTAGAAGAGGATAACTCTGAATATGGTGATGACAACATTGACATTCAAGACATTGATATTGATGCTTATTTAAGTGATGATGAAATCCCTAGTTATCGTTTTCAATCCAATAATCAATCGTCTAACAATGAGGAAAAATCAATGCCTTTCTCTGGAAGAATTAGTTTTCATGAATATTTAGAAAATCAACTTCAAAATTTAATTCTAAACGATTTTGAAAAACCCATTGCTGAGTTTCTCATTGGAAGCATCGACGGCAGTGGTTACCTCAGAAGGTCCGATGAAGAAATTATAGATGACTTGGCTTTTACAGAGAACATCGTCCTGTCGAAAGAGGAACTTAATATGGTGCTAAAAAAAATTCAATCTTTAGATCCTCCAGGAGTCGCGGCACGTTCTCTTCAAGAATGTCTTTCGCTTCAGTTAGAAAGAAAAACTAAAGATAGATCCACCATTAAAATTGCCAAGTCCGTCATTGACAAAGGTTTTGAAGAGTTTTCTAGAAAGCATTATAACAAACTTCAAGACAGATTTCAACTAACTGAAGGACAATTAAGATCAGTTTTTGATGAAATCTCTAAGTTAAATCCCAAACCAGGAGGTGCCCTCTCCGATTACAGTCAAAACAATCATATCTTACCCGATTTCACTTTACTCATTGAAAATGGAGAATTAAAAGTTACACTAAATCGAAGAAATGCCCCTGAGCTTCATATCTCTAATAATTATAAAGAAATGCTTACTGGATATTCTCAAGACCCGAATAAGTCCAAATCTCAGCAAGAAGCAATACAATTTATAAAACAAAAATTGGACTCGGCGAAATGGTTCATCGATGCGATTGAACAAAGGCATCAAACCTTATACATGACAATTAATGCAATTGTTTCATATCAAAAGGAATATTTCCTAACTGGAGACGAACATCGACTTAAGCCCATGATTCTTAAAGATATTGCAGATATAATTAAAATGGATATTTCAACGGTCTCTCGTGTTGCTAACAGCAAATACATCGACACCCCTTATGGAGTGATGTTATTAAAAAGCTTGTTTTCGGAAGGAATGAAAAATGACGACGGCGAAGATGTCTCCACCATTGAGATTAAAAACATTTTGGGAAAGTTAATTTCTAAGGAAGATAAAAAAAGCCCTCTTGCTGATCAAGCCCTTTCTGCACTTCTAAAAGAAAAAGGATTTAGTGTTGCAAGAAGAACTGTGGCAAAATACAGAGAGCAATTGGACATCCCAGTTGCTAGACTTCGAAAATCTATTTAAATTATAATAGGTAAAAAATCAATCCAACTTTTAGTGCTCTCACATCCAATTTGGTTCCATCAGAAAGTGAAAATTCTGATTTATATATTAAGTCTAAATCATATTCAAAATACAAATTCCAAGTATTATATCCCATACTCAGATATAAGGAACTGATGTTTTTATTTATCATATTTGTTTGCAATTTACCATCGATGGCAGATTCAAACTTTTGATTAAAATTGTGACTGTATTTTACACCTCCATATACTCTCCAAAAAGCAGTTTCTGTGAGTGTTGAAGTTCTCCAACGAAATTCGAGTGGAAAAGTGATCGATGAATAAGTGAGTTTGTTTTTAGAATCATTCAACCGAGAGAGATTCAAATCATTGTTTAAGTTTTCAACTAGGTTTAAATTGGAATTAAAATGAGTGAAACCATAACCTAAACCAATCCCTAGTGAAAAATTTCCCTTTGAATTTAAAGGTGTGTCACGAATAAACCCTAATTGAAAATAATTTGAAAATCCATTTTGTTTAAATTCGGGGCTTCCTTGATCTTGAATCGCTAATGAAAATCCAATATAAAACTGATCCTCACGGTATATGTCTATACCATCTACTTGTTGCGAATAGGCAAAAAAAGAAAGTAAATAAAAGAAAGTAAATAAATAAAAAGTACGGTTCATTTTAAAATTAAATCGATAAAAGATAAAGTTAACGCTAAACATTAAAAAAATGATAAAAAAAAAGTGCCTCAAGGGCACTTTTAACAGTTTTAAAAAAAAAAAAATTAATCACGATTTTGAGTATAATTACCAATACGTGTTGTATAATTAATTTTCAATGCATTCACTTTACGCAGTTCTTGCTTGATATCTGTTATTAAGCCCATTTTTGTATCACCATCTACCTTAAGTGAAGTTGTTAATACATTTTGAAGTTCTTGACGCTTAGTGGCGCGCTCAGCGAGAACGAAAGCAGCTACTTCTGAAACCGTTGCAAACTTATCATTCAGCTGAATTCTAGGCTGTGATCCATATTTGTCAGTATATCTAGAGGAAGGTTCTCCTGCATAAATATACATGACACGATCTTTCTTGTCTAATTTCTGAATTTGATCGGCGGCAGGCAATTTGTTTTTCACCATCAAGGTACTGTCCCGCATTACCGTTGCTACCATAAAAAAGAACAGCAACATAAAGACGATATCCGGTAAAGATGCCGTAGATATTACCGGTAATTCGCCTCCTTTTTTCTTTTTAAACTTTGACATTTCTAGTTTTAATTTTTATTTTTACTTGGTTCTGCTTCAGATAGTTTTTGAGGAAACATTTCCTTAACTAAATTGAGCTTGGGCTTGAGGCTCTTTTTTTGATCGAAAGAAGTTCTGGGATCCGAATACATCTTGAAGGCTTCAACAAAAGTTAAACCATCATTGGGATTCAGTCTCATAAACTCTCTATCTCTGAGGTCATTATAAGCAGCTACCAACTCATTTTGAACAGAAATATAAACTTTATAAGAAGTTTCTCTATCGTTTTTAAGAGAAATAATTGCTTTTACAGGATTATCAGAAGATTTTGGATCTCCAGGTCCTTGGCAAAAGTTACATGCATCTTCACCTTCTCCTCCTCCATTATCGAGGAATTCAACGGCCAATGAACGCAAGTCTTCAATACTGGTCAATTCTTCTTCGACCAATAATTGATTGTATTTATTCACAACCACAGTGAAAATATTTTTCTGCTTAATGATCGGTGGATCTTCAATATCCTCCATGGGAGGAAGCTTTCTGCTAATTCCGCTATCGGTTTCTATGGTAGTGGTAACCAAAAAGAAAATCAATAACAGAAAAGCAATGTCCGCCATAGACCCCGCGTTAACTTCGGGTGCTGAACGTTTGGCCATAATTGGTTATTTTTTAATGATTCTTTTTAATCCGGAAGCCAACATTAAACTAATGGCAATAATTGCCAAGAGGTAAAACATTCGAATTCCAGTACCTACCCATTTGGATGCGTTTGCTGATAAAAACTCTCCATCTTTCATTGGTGTTTCCAAACCTTCAGAAAAGGCGTAAGAAATTAAAAGTACAAGGGCAAAAAATCCAATAGATAAGGCTGCTTTTTTCAATTTTTGTTTATCAGAAAACAAGCCTTTAATTGTAAATATCATAGTAATCCCTATGGTGAGATACAATATCACTTTTGCAAGCTCTACCAATGGGGATACGACGCCGTAATCGCCCATCGAAGCTGCTAGTTTAATGTCATCATCTCCTGCCCCAAGTATTCTAAGAAGGAAAATCCCTCCGAGAACACCCAACAAGGCACTGATAATTTTGACTATATTTTGAAGTTTCATATGCTTCTAATTAGGTTGTAAGTTTTTATTTCTTTTGAGCTACGAGAATATCAATCAAAGTGATTGAAGCATCTTCCATGTCATTCACAATACTATCAATCTTTGCAATAATGTAATTGTAAAAAATCTGTAGGATAATCGCAACAATCAATCCAAATACCGTAGTCAAAAGTGCAACTTTAATACCACCTGCAACAAGTGAAGGCTGCATATCACCGGCAGCTTCAATTTTATCAAAGGCCTGAATCATTCCGATTACAGTTCCCATGAAACCAAGCATTGGCGCTAATGCGATGAATAATGAAATCCACGATACATTTTTCTCTAGCTGTCCCATCTGAACACCTCCGTAAGCTACAACTGCTTTCTCAGCACTCTCAACACTTTCGTTAGCACGATCTAAACCTTGGTAGAAAATAGAAGCAACAGGTCCTTTTGTGTCTCTACAAAGTTCTTTAGCAGCCTCAACACCTCCAGAAGCCAAAGCTTCCTCTACGCCGCTCGTAAGTTTTTGCGTGTTGGTTGTTGCAAGATTAAGATAAATGATACGTTCGATGGCGATTGCCAATCCAAGAATCAAACAAATCAGGACAATCCCCATAAAACCTGGACCCCCCTCAATAAATCTCTTCTTTAATTCTTGTGTAAAAGAAACTTCAACTGGTGATTCAGCCTGAGCTTCTTCAACTATAGTAGCAGGTGATTCTTCAACAACTTGGATTTCTTCCATAACGGCTTCTTCTTGTTGATCTACTTCATCCTGTAGGATGTTAACGTTAATTGTACTGGCATAAGTCAATGTTTGGGATATAAGAATCCCAAAAAAGCTTAGGGCAAAAAATAATTTTCTCATTTTAATCAAAGGTTTTGTTCTAAATGTTTTTAATGCCTAAAGATAAAAAAAAATACATACGATTGTATTTTTTTTGCAGAGAGGAAGGGATTCGAACCCTCGATACGCTTTTGGCGTATACACGCTTTCCAAGCGTGCGCCTTCGACCACTCGGCCACCTCTCTTTACTTTAGTTTTTAATTCGCCTAAATAAACAAAAAAAAATGTGTCTGTGAAAATTTTAAAACAACAAATATATCATGTAAGACTCTGGTTTTAAGATAATTGATTATTTTGGCTAAATTTTAAATATTGAAAGTGCGCTATTTGTGGTCATGTCTGCTATTTTTTCGGGAGAAACATGATAAATATCAGCCAGTTTTTGAACCACCTTAATCAAATAACTGCTTTCGTTTCGTTTTCCGCGATAAGGCACTGGTGCCAAATAGGGTGCATCGGTCTCTAAAACAATAGATTCCAATGGTATTTGATCCAAAAATTGATCAATTTTTCCATTCTTAAAAGTGACTACGCCACCGATTCCTAGTTTTAAATTAAAATCAAGGGCCCGTTTTGCCTGTTCTAGAGTCCCCGTAAAACAATGAAAAATTCCATTTAAGGAATCGTCTCTATGGGATTCCAAAACCTCAAAAACTTCATCAAATGCCTCCCGACAATGAATTACTATGGGAAGATTTTTTTCTTTTGCCCATTCAACCTGTAAGCCAAAAGCGTGTTGTTGTTCTTTTATAAAAGTCTTGTCCCAAAACAAATCGATTCCTATTTCTCCAATGGCGGCAAAAGCACGTTGATCTAAATGTTGTTTTACATGTGCCAATTCCTCAGCTGCATTTTCTTTGACATATGAGGGATGCAAGCCCATCATCAACTGAACATGATCTGGATAGGCAGCCTCTAGGTCAAACATGCGTTGGGTAGAAGCACTGTCTATTGACGGAAGATAAAACTGTTTGATTCCTAAAGCGAGCGCGCGTTGAAAGACAGCACTTCGATCTTCATCAAATTCTTCTACATATAAATGAGTATGAGTATCGATCAAATTCATTCTGTGATTTTATAAGTATGCCTTTTAAGCACAAAGGTAGTTAACTAATAAAAGACGCTTTAAAATTAATTGGAACAATTACTTTTGTTAGGACTTAATATTCATTACATGAAAACGAAGCGTTCCGTTTCTATACAATTTACCAAAACACGTCATATAATTTGTAAAGCCCATATCAATGGTGTTGCCGCCCAAATGTTAATTGACACGGGAGCTTCGAGTAGCTGTATTCATTCTGAATTACAAGAACATTTTAAGTTGCGCAGAAAAGGAGACACCTTTAATGCGGCTGGGGCAAGCCAAGGAAAAATGAAAGCCGTTCTCACCCGAAAAAGTATACTCCAACTGGGAAGACATGAGGTGGGCAAACAAGCGTTTGTATTACTCGACTTGTCGCATGTCAATGCAACACTAAAAATCCAGGGCACATTACCCATAGAAGGAATTATAGGTGCTGATTTTTTAAAAAAGAATAAAGTTATTATTGATTATCGTAATCGAAAGCTTTCACTATAATTCAAGAGCTTTTTTAATTTCGTCATCCATGAGGAGCACAATGGGATCCTCCAAAGCTTCTTTTATGGCGATCAAAAATCCAACAGATTCTTTGCCATCAATAATTCTATGGTCATAAGAGAGGGCCAAATACATCATGGGGCGAATTTCCACCTTCCCAGCAATGGCAACAGGACGTTCTATTATATTGTGCATCCCTAAAATCCCTGATTGAGGTGGATTAATAATTGGTGTAGAGAGCATGGAGCCAAAAACACCTCCATTGGAAATAGTAAAAGTCCCTCCGGTCATGTCGTCTAAGGTGATTTGTCCGTCTCTGGCTTTGATGGCCAAACGTTTAATTTCAGTTTCTATACCACTAAAACTTAATTCTTCTGCATTACGAACTACGGGCACCATCAAACCTTTAGGACCTGAAACGGCAACACTGATGTCGCAATAGTCGTAGCTTATTTTATAATCTCCGTCAATCATAGAGTTGACATCTGGAAATAATTTTAATGCCCTAACTACGGCCTTGGTAAAGAAACTCATAAACCCAAGGTTTACTCCATGCCTGGCCGCAAAGGCTTGTTTGTGAACTTTTCTTAAGGCAAAAATGGATGCCATATCTACCTCATTAAAGGTGGTCAACATTGCGGTTTCATTTTTTGCAGCAACAAGTCGTTCGGCTACTTTTCTTCGTAGCATTGATAGCTTAGAACGTGTTTGTCCGCGTTCTCCATAGTTAGGAGCTGTTCCCATAGAAGGAATTGCTTTTACCGCATCTTCTTTGGTAATTCGTCCCGCACGTCCCGTACCTTGAATGTTACTTGGATCCATGCCTTTTTCTGCCAATATCTTTCTGGACGCTGGCGAAAGCGTTTGTGTTGCGTAGTTCCCTTCTTGTAAGGGTGCAGCGGGTTCAGGGGCTTCTAATGCAACAACGGTTGCTGCTTCAGATTTAATTCCTCCTTCAGGGGCTTTACCTTCAGTATCGATTAAACATACAACTGCACCTACGGCAATGGCATCTCCTTCCTCTGCTTTTAGGGTAATCGTTCCGCTTACCTCTGCTGGAAGCTCCAAGGTCGCTTTGTCAGAATCTACTTCTGCAAGAGCTTGATCTTTGTCTACATAGTCTCCGTCAGCAACTAACCATTGAGCAATTTCAACTTCTGTAATCGACTCTCCCGGTGAAGGAACTTTCATTTCTAAAATCATAATGATGACTTTTTTTATTTTTTATTTTTTCTTAAAAAATTATTTTTCGTTGCATCGAATACGTAATCGATAACCGCTTTGTGTCTTTTTCTAAACCTTGTAGCACTCCCTGCAGCTGGGGAGCCGTAAAAGCGTCGGGTGGCGGGTCGCATAATACTTGCTTCTGAAAAATGCAGCATTAGGTAACCCCAAACTCCCATGTTTCTAGGTTCCTCCTGAGCCCAAACTACCTCATCTACGTTTTTATAACGATCCAATTCTGCTCTGATCTCTGTTTCCGGGAGTGGGAAAAGCTGTTCTAATCTCACAATCGCAATATCCATTTGATTTTTTTCTGCTCGAGCATCTAATAAATCATAATAGAATTTACCAGAACAAAATACTAACTTCTTGGCTATACTTTCTGTTACAGTCGGATCAGAAATTAATTTTTGAAATCCTCCTTTGGTTAACTCTTCAACACTCGAAACCGCTTTGGGATGACGCAACAAACTTTTAGGAGTGAAAACGATCAAAGGTTTGCGATAATTCGTTTTCATTTGTCTTCTCAACAAGTGAAACATATTGCCCGGAGTAGTACAATTGGCTACAAACATATTGTCCTTTGCGCACAACTGAAGGTATCTTTCAATACGCGCTGAAGAATGTTCAGCTCCTTGCCCTTCATAGCCATGCGGTAATAAAAAAACAATTCCGTTCTGAAGCTTCCATTTGTCTTCAGCCGCAGAAATGTATTGATCAATCATGATTTGGGCGCCATTTGAAAAGTCTCCAAATTGTGCTTCCCAAATGGTTAAGGTATTCGGACTTGCCATAGCATATCCATAATCAAACCCAACCACACCATATTCTGACAACAAAGAATTATAGACGTGAAATTTCCCTTGTTTTTCAGGGTTAATATAGTTTAAAAGAATCAATTCTTCTTCCGAAGTTTCGGCTTTAATCACCGCATGTCGATGAGAAAAAGTACCGCGTTCAACGTCCTGACCGGACAAGCGGACATTAAAACCTTCCTGAAGGAGGGTTCCGTAGGCCAACAATTCACCCATCGCCCAATCTAATTTTTGAGTCTCGAAATACATTTTGTTTCTGTCGGCGACCAAGCGTTCTATTTTTCTTAAAAACTTTTTATCTTTAGGTAACTCAGAAATTGTCTTAGCGACTACATTAAGAAGGTTCTTGTCAACACCGGTTTTAACATGCTTACTCATTCCCAGCTCATCCACTCGATTGAAATCATTCCATATGTCTTTCATAAATGGAATGACCACTGTGGTGTCTTCTTTTCTCGAAACCTGAAGGTTTTCTTCTAACCTGTTTTTGTATTCTACTTCTTGTTTTTTAACGTAATCAGAATCTATGATCCCTTCCGCTATTAATTTTTCTGCATAAATCTCTCGGGGATTTTTATGCGCTGCTATGGCCTTATAAAGTTTTGGTTGAGTAAATCGAGGTTCATCTCCTTCATTGTGACCATACTTTCGATAGCCCAAAAGGTCAATGAATACATCTGCACCAAACTGCATTCGAAAGTCCAAAGCAAATTTAACGGCGTGAACTACAGCTTCAACGTCGTCTGAATTTACATGAACGATTGGTGAAAGTGTTACTTTTCCAACATCCGTACAATAAGTACTCGACCGTGCATCCAAATAATTGGTTGTAAACCCGATCTGATTGTTTACAACGATATGTATTGTTCCTCCAGTACTGTAACCTTTTAAACGTGCCATTTGGACGATTTCATAAGCCAAGCCCTGTCCCGCAATTGCGGCATCACCATGCACTATAATTGGCAACACTTTGGAAGCGTCTCCATTGAATTCGTTTTCGAGTTTTGCGCGTGCAATTCCCTGAACAACAGCACCCACCGTCTCCAAATGAGAAGGGTTGGGAGCAATATTCATATTGATCTGCTTGCCGTTATTCGATTTTCTTTTAGAAGTCCATCCCATGTGATATTTTACATCACCATCAAATATGACCTCTTCGTAATCTTTTCCGTCAAACTCACTAAAAATATCTTTCGTGGATTTTCCGAAAATATTGGTTAAGGTATTTAGGCGGCCTCGGTGGGCCATTCCCATAATAAATTCTTCGACTCCCTGGTCTGCAGCGGACTCTATCAATGCATCTAAGGCAGGAATAAGTGACTCTCCTCCTTCTAGAGAAAATCGTTTTTGTCCGACATATTTTGTGTGCAAGAAATTCTCAAAACTTACAGCCTGATTGAGTTTATATAGGATGTGTTTTTTCTGATCTACATTAAAAGCAGGATGGTTTTCATTGAGGTGCAATCGCTCCTGAATCCATCGCTTTTTCTCGAGGTTTCTGATGTACATATACTCCACTCCGATTGAATCACAATATACCTTTTTAAGATGGGCGATGATGACCCCCAAAGTACTCGGCCCGATCCCAATGATTGTTCCCGCATTAAATACGGTTGTCAAATCCGCCTGGGTGAGTCCAAAGTTCTCAACGTCTAAGGTGGGATGATAAACCCTTCGGTCACGAACAGGATTGGTTTTAGTAAATAAGTGCCCTCGGGCTCGGTATCCATCAATCAAATTGATTACCTGAAATTCTTTTTTAACACTTTCTGGAATTTCAACCTCAGCTACTTCATCTAAAGGTGTTCCGCTTTCTACTCCAAAGTCGAATCCCTGAAAAAAAGCTCTCCAACTGGGTTCCACCCTGTCGGGTGCTTCTATATATTGTTCGTACAATTCAGCAAAATATGCGGTATGTGCTGAATTTAAAAATGAATACTTGTCCATTAAGTTATAATACTTCTTCTCTTAGTTACAAAATTACAATTTTTGTTCAAAGTCCTTTGCCTTTTATTAATAAAACGATGCAATTCTTCTTAAATTTGTGTGATTATTTCTTTTTAGTAAAATAATATTTTCTGTAATCACAATTTCAAAAATGTTCGCTTTAATTGACTGCAACAATTTTTACGCTTCTTGCGAACGGGTTTTCCAACCTCAATTCGAAAGAAAACCTGTAGTCATTCTTTCCAATAATGATGGTTGTGTGATTGCGCGAAGCAATGAAGCCAAAGCACTCGGAATTCCGATGGGAGCTCCTGCTTTTAAGTATCAAAAAGCTTTTAAAAAAAACAATATCAAAGTGTTTTCTTCTAACTATCCGCTCTATGGCGACATGAGCAGTCGGGTGATGCACATCCTAGAAGACTACACCCCTAACATTGAAATCTATAGCATTGATGAAGCCTTTTTAGCGTTTGATGGGTTTGATCATTTCAACCTAAAAGAAATGGGCTTAAAAATGCGAAAGCAGGTGCGCCAATGGACAGGAATCCCTGTTTCCGTGGGATTTGCTCCTTCCAAAGCATTGTCAAAAATTGCAAATAAAATCGCTAAAAAATTCACAGAAAGAACCAATGGTGTTTACATCATCGACAGTGAAGAAAAAAGGCTAAAAGCACTGAAATGGACACCCATCGCAGACGTCTGGGGAATCGGTCGCCAACATGCAAAACGACTTCAGGTCATGGGAGTGAAAAATGCTTTGGACTTAACTATGCTTCCTGATGAGTGGGTAAAAAAACACATGAGTGTTTTGGGACTCCGCCTAAAAAAAGACCTGCAAGGACTGCCCGCCATACAATTGGAAGAAAGTGTTCCAACAAAAAAATCAATTGCTACTACAAGGAGTTTTAAAAACACGCTTACCTCATTGGTTGATCTTGAGGAACGCATCACAACCTATACCATTTCGTGTGCCGAAAAACTAAGAAAACAGAAAAGTTGTGCCAGCGCACTTTATGTCTTTGTAAAAAGTGATCCACATAAGGCTGGAGCAACACCCTACCGAAATGGCTGTACCCTTACGCTACCCAATGTAACGGACTCTAACCTGATCTTGGCACAACACGCCCTCAAGGCTTTAAAAAATATCTACCGATCAGGAATTGATTATAAAAAGGCTGGAGTAATCGTGTTAGGCCTAACGCCGACAGCAGAACGTCAGATCACTCTTTTTGAGCAGGATACTGCAAAGCACCATGACCTAATGAAAGCCCTCGATAAAATTCACCTGCGTTTTGGACCACACCGCATGAAATTGGCCAATCAGGATTTAAAACAAACATGGAAAATGAGACAGGAGCATCTCTCGCAACGCTATACCACAGAAATAAAAGAAATCATCCGGGTAAAATAAAATTATGACTAAAAAAATTACTTTTTTTCATCCTGACCAAGATTCTGGTAAGACTTCCTTACTTGCCAACGAAGGCGTTTCGGCGGGTTTTCCCTCTCCTGCAGATGATTTTAAGGAGTTGCGCATCAGCATTGACAAAGAGGTCGTTAAAAATGAAACTGCCACTTTTTATGCCCGCGTTTCGGGGGAATCCATGCAAGGTGCAGGATTAGATGATGGCGATCTGCTTGTTATCGATCGAAGTCTCGAACCTGAAGACAACAAAATTGCCATTTGTTTTATTGATGGTGAATTTACCGTCAAACGGCTAAAAGTTAAAAAAGATTGTGTGTATCTTATGCCTGAAAATCCTAAATACCAATCCATTAAGGTCACAGAAGATAATGAATTGATCATTTGGGGCGTGGTAACTTATGTGGTTAAAAAACTGTGATATTAAATAATCGCCCGCGTG
>Ga0308001_10000252_pt1 | contig 25872 bp, 19 predicted proteins | sample Neamet5_FD_203167 | JGI IMG/M metagenome (GOLD analysis project Ga0308001, IMG submission 203167) | Marine microbial communities from water near the shore, Antarctic Ocean - #5 | ecosystem: Environmental > Aquatic > Marine > Unclassified | place: Southern Ocean | collected 2014-06-04
GTAAGTGTGTTCGGAAGTGAGGTGAAAACTTTAGCGCCCTTAATTGATACGCTTGTAAATTTAGTTTGTAGAGTAAATTTAAATAGTGCAGCACAACGTGGGCCAGATGTATATCCATTTACAGGAAGAAAAGATTCTGCAGTTGCCACTTTAAGTGTGCATGATGCTCTGCGTTCTTTTTCAATAAGAACTTTTTTAGCAGCAAAAGATACAGATTATAACAATGCTATTTTAAAAGAATTGTTAGATAAAAAAGCATCTAATTTTATTAGTACAGATTATATTCTATAATATAATTTCGTTTTTAAATTAAAAAAGCTTTCTTTTTGTAATTTGGAAAAGGAGGCTTTTTTTTATTAGAAATTATACTTTAACCGTAAAGATTGGTTTTAAAGCTATTTCAGATAAGCTTTTGGCAACGCTTCTTGAAAACAAATGAGAAATACCACTCCTACCGTGGGTGCTCAATGCTATTAAATCTACTTTTTTCTCTCTCGAGAAATTAATAATTCCTTTTTCAATAGAAGTATCATCATAAATATTTATTGAATATTTAAGTAAATTATATTCCTTTATAAAATCTTTTATTTTTTGCTTTGATTCGGCTGTACTCTCAAATTCCGAGGGTGTGTTTACTCTTAGTAAATGTATTTTACTATTAAAAGCATTTGCAAAATCTAAAAATTTTATAAAAACTTCTTTATTATCTTTTTTGAAATTAGAAGCAAAAACTAAATTTTTTAAACTAAATTTTTTCGAGTCTCTTTTCACAACAATAACAGGTGTTTTCGAGCTTCTCACAATTTTTTCTGTATTTGATCCAATAATAATTTCTTCAAACTTAGAATGGCCCCTAGAGCCCATAATAATTAAATCTGCATCAATTTTATCGGCATACTTTTTTATACCGTCAAAAGGATTGTTTAATTTTATAAAATAATCAACCTTTATGTCTTCGGTAAAAAAATTATTTTTAAAGTCTAAAATTTTTTCTTTTATTTTCCTCAAATAAAGCATACTTTCAGGGATGCTAAACCTACTACCATAATATATATCTACAATTTCCGAAGGAAGTTCAATTAAATGTATAAGAGTTATGGAAGCACCAGTTTTTTTAGCAATTTTAGCTGCCATCTTTGCAGCATATTCAGAGGGTTTAGAAAAGTCGATAGGAACTAGAATTTTTTTCATAAATAGCTGTTTAAGTTTAAAATATAGTTACTATCTAAAGTTACAAAAAAATAATGAATTACAGAGTTTTGGTAAATCATAAACAATTCGTATATTTGCACCGAAATTTATAGTAAATGAAGAATGAAGGGGACTTAAAAGTCCCCTCTTTTTATACTTCATTTTAAGGGTTAATATGAATCAAGCAGCATTAAAAGACATAGTAGACGAAGCATTGGCTCTTAACGAGTCTTTGTATCTCATAGAATTATCTATATCTGTAAACAACAAAGTTCAAGTTGTTGTAGATGGTGATAATGGTGTTTCATTAAGTGAAACTATGCGTATAAGTAGGGTTATAAACGATAATTTTGATAGAGAAGTAGAAGATTTCTCTTTAGAAGTTGGTACACCAGACATTGCACATCCACTAAAAGTGAAAAGACAGTACATTAAGAATTTGAATAGAATTCTTAAAGTAAAAACTGAAGAAGAGGAGTTAGAAGGTACTTTAGTTACTGCAGATGAAGACAAAATTGTCTTGCAATGGAAAGCTAGAGAGCCAAAGCCAGTTGGTAAAGGAAAGATTACTGTAGATAAAACAGTAACTTTAGAGTATACAGAGATTAAGGAAGCAAAAGTGAAAATCTTATTTTAAGAATAAACGTAATGGAAAATATAGCATTAATTGATTCGTTTTCAGAATTTAAAGATAACAAGAGTATAGACAGAGTAACATTAATGTCTATTTTAGAAGAGGTTTTTAGAGCTACTTTAAAACGAAAGTTTGGTTCTGATGACAACTTTGATATTATTATTAATCCTGACAAGGGAGATTTAGAAATATGGAGAAACAGGGTTGTTGTTGCAGATGGTTTTTCTGAAGATGATAATGAAGAAATCGAATTAGCGGAAGCAAAATTAATTGAACCAGATTTTGAAATTGGTGAAGATGTTTCTGAAGAGGTTAAATTAATTGATCTCGGTAGAAGAGCTATTTTAGCATTACGTCAAAACTTAATTTCAAAAATATACGAGCACGACAGTACAAATATATTTAAGCATTTTAAAGAATTAGAGGGTGAATTATATAGTGCAGAGGTGCACCATATTCGTCACAATGCAATTATTTTATTAGATGACGATGGTAATGAAATTGTATTGCCAAAAAGTGAACAAATCCGTTCAGACTTCTTTAGAAAAGGAGATTCTGTAAGAGGTGTTATAAAAACAGTAGAGTTAAGAGGGAACAAGCCAGCAATTATTTTGTCTAGAACGTCTCCAGATTTTTTAAATAAATTATTTGAGCAAGAAATTCCTGAAGTTTTTGATGGTTTAATTACTGTTGAAGGTGTAGCAAGAATACCAGGAGAGAAAGCAAAAGTAGCGGTAGATTCTTATGATGATAGAATAGATCCTGTTGGAGCTTGTGTTGGTGTAAAAGGGTCAAGAATTCATGGGATAGTTCGTGAGTTAGGTAATGAAAACATAGATGTTATTAATTATACTAAAAATGAACAACTTTTTATTTCAAGAGCATTAAGTCCTGCGAAGGTTACTTCAATGGAAATTGAAATGTATGAAGAGGAAAGGAATGGTAAAAAAGGGCGTGTAAGTGTTCTTTTAAAACCAGAGGAAGTTTCAAAAGCAATTGGTAGAGGTGGTGTTAATATTCGTTTAGCTAGTGAATTAACGGGTTACGAAATAGATGTTAAGAGAGAAGGTCTTGAAGAAGAAGATGTAGAATTAACAGAATTTAGTGATGAAATTGAAGCTTGGGTTATTAAAGAATTTAAAAATATTGGTTTAGATACTGCTAGAAGTGTATTAGAAGCTAGTGTAGAAGAATTAGTTAAGAGAACGGATTTAGAAGAAGAAACTATTTTAGATGTTCAAAGAATTTTGAAAGAAGAATTCGAAGAATAGTCTGTGGTTAAAGAGTAATCGTAAAAAGTGTATTTTTACAAATTAAAGATTAAAAAATAATATATGTCTGAAGGCAAAACAACGAGGCTTAATAAGGTTTTAAGAGAATTAAATATTTCTCTAGATAGAGCAGTAGAATATTTAGCAGACAAAGGTCACGAAATAGAATCGAGACCAACTACTAAAATTTCTGGTGATGTCTATCAAGTCCTGCTAGATGGTTTCCAAACAGATGCTAGCAAAAAGGCTGCGTCTAAGGAAGTTGGTGAGGAGAAGCGAAAAGAGAAAGAAGCAATTCGTGCAGAACTAGAAGCTAAGCAAGAAGTAAAAAGAGCAGAAGACGTTAAGAAAGAAGAAGTTCTTAAAGCAAAAGCTAAAAAGCTAGAGCTCAAAACTGTTGGTAAAATAGATATCGATAACATAGGTAAGGCAGCTCCTAAAAAAGAGGTGGTTAAAGAAGAAGTTGTAAAAACTGAAGCACCTAAAACCGAAACTCCTAAAGTGGAGACTGAAGCTTCAAAAATTGAAACACCAAAAGAGGTGGTTACTGAGGTTTCAGATACTGCAGTAGAAAAAACTGTTGCTAAAGAGGTAAAAGAAGTTAAGGTTGCAAAGCTTGTCTCTGAAGTAGAAAAAGAGGCTTCTAAAATAGAGAAAAAAGGAGAGTCTAAGAAAGAACTCTCTACTCCAGATATACAAAATGAAGAGGTTACTGCAGAAACTGCAGAAGCTCTGAAAACGCAATATAAGAAGTTAGATGGGCCTAACTTTACAGGTAAGAAAATTGATTTAAAACAATTTGAAAAGCCTAAAAAGAAAAAACCAGAACCTAAACCAGCTGCCGCAGCGGATCCTAAAAAGAAACGTAAGCGTATTGTAACTAAAATAGGTGCGCCAGGAAGTAGATCAGCAGCAAGAGGAGCGGTTCCTAGTAATAGTAGAGCTGGAAACGGAAGAGGTCCTTATAACAAAGCCGGTAGGAATCCAAGACCAGCTGCAAATGTTAAGAAAGAAGAGCCAACAGAAGCAGACATCCAGAAGCAAGTAAGAGAAACTTTAGAAAAACTTCAAGGAAAATCTTCTAAAGGAAAAGGAGCAAAGTATAGAAGAAATAAAAGGGATGCTCGTAGAGAGCATTCAGATGCAGAATTAGAAGCTCAGGCATTAGATAATAAAATATTAAAAGTAACAGAATTTGTTACGGTAAGTGAAGTTGCAACAATGATGGAAGTACCTGTTACCAATATTATATCGGCATGTATGTCTTTAGGTATGATGGTAACAATGAATCAGCGTTTAGATGCAGAAACTTTGGTTATAGTAGCCGAAGAGTTTAATCATAAGGTAGAATTTGTAGGTGCAGAGGTAGAAGAGTCAATAGAAGAAGTTATAGATAAGCCAGAAGATCTAAAAGGTCGTGCTCCTATTATTACGGTAATGGGTCACGTAGATCATGGTAAAACTTCTTTATTAGATTATATTAGAAAAGCAAATGTTATTGATGGAGAGAGTGGAGGAATTACACAACATATTGGTGCGTATTCTGTAAATGTAGGAGATCAACAAATAGCATTCTTAGATACTCCAGGTCACGAGGCTTTTACAGCGATGCGTGCACGTGGTGCTCAAGTAACAGATTTAGTAATAATTGTAGTGGCTGCAGATGATGATGTTATGCCACAGACAAAAGAGGCAATTTCCCATGCACAAGCGGCAGGAGTGCCAATTATTTTTGCAATAAATAAGATTGATAAGCCAAACGCCAATCCAGATAATGTGAAAACGCAATTATCTTCAATGAATTTATTAATTGAAGAATGGGGAGGAAGTATTCAATCGCAAGATATTTCAGCAAAAACGGGGGCAGGTATTCCAGAATTGTTAGAAAAAGTTTTATTAGAAGCAGAGATTTTAGAATTAAAATCAAACCCTAATAAAAATGCAGTTGGTGCAGTAGTAGAAGCTTTATTAGATAAAGGTAGAGGGTATGTCTCTACTATTTTAGTACAAGCAGGAACTTTAAAAATTGGAGACTACTTGTTGGCAGGTAAGCACAGCGGTAAAGTAAGAGCTATGTTTAATGATCAAGGAACTAATTTAAAAGTTGCAGGACCATCAACACCAGTATCAATACTAGGTTTAGACGGTGCGCCTCAAGCAGGAGATAAGTTTGTTGTTTTTGATGATGAGAGAGAGGCAAAACAAATTGCTTCAAAAAGATCTCAATTACAACGTGAGCAGTCTGTAAGAACTCAAAAAACATTAACGTTAGATGAAATTGGACGTAGAATTGCTTTAGGAGACTTTAAAGAGTTAAATATTATCTTAAAAGGAGATGTAGATGGTTCTGTAGAAGCGTTAACAGATTCTTTCCAGAAATTATCTACAGAAGAAATACAAGTAAATATTTTACATAAAGGTGTTGGAGCCATTACAGAAAGTGATGTGTTATTAGCAACAGCTTCAGATGCAATTATCGTTGGTTTTAATGTAAGACCACAATCTAATGCAAGAATAATTGCAGATAGAGAAGAAGTAGATATTAGAACATATTCTATTATTTATGACGCAATAAACGACCTTAAAGACGCCATGGAAGGAATGTTATCTCCTGAGATGAAAGAAGAGGTTACAGGTAATGTAGAAATTAGAGAAGTTTATAAAATTTCTAAAGTTGGTAACATTGCAGGTTGTATGGTAATGTCTGGTAAAATATTTAGAGATTCTCAAATTAGAATTATTAGAGATGGTATTGTTGTTCATGATGGAACGCTTACTGCTTTAAAACGATTTAAGGATGATGTAAGAGAGGTTGCAAAAGGATATGATTGTGGAGTTCAGATTAAGAACTACAATGATATCGTAGAAGGAGATTTAATTGAAGCTTACAAAGAAGTAGCAGTTAAGAAGAAGTTGAAATAAACTTTTAAATTTTATAAAGTAAAAGCCGAAATTCACATGAATTTCGGCTTTTTTAATTTTCTAATAAAAAACGAATTACTTTCCTAAAGGAATTACAATAGTTCCAGAGAATTCTTTCTTGTAGACTAAATTAGCTCTGTCTGCTTCTAATTTAGTTTTGTAATTTCCTACCTGTACTTTCCAGTCCGGATTGTCCCAAACGAGCTTTGTTTTTATTGCTGGATATAGAATAATAAATTTTGCATTCTTGCTTTTTGCAGTTGTCTCATTTCCATAATAAATTTGAATACTATAACCAAAACCTACAGTGCTGTTGTAACGTGTCTTTTTGTCTAGTAGTTTTTGGACCGCTTCACTCTTATTTGTAGCGTTTTGAGCAGTCAAACTGCTGATATTTGCTAATAAATAGCACAAAAAAATGGGTATAAATAAGGTGTTTTTCATGTTCAAAAATCTTTCTACAAAAATAACAACTTGTGATAGAATAAATTGCGTTTTTTTGTTATTTAGAACTGTTATAAATTGATATTTAAGATTCTATTAGCTTTTCAAAATTTAGCAATATGTAGTACTTTTGTACAACTGTTCAGAAGGCTTTTTTTTTGAACGAATTTATACACAATAGTAAAATTATAGTTTGTAAATATGAAAAGTGTAGCATTACAGAGTAAACTAACTACGGTACTTTTAAAAAGTCTTACCTTACTGTTGTTTTTTGCGTTTAGCGTATCTTCTTATTCGCAAGATATGGACGAAGCTCGTCAAAAAGAAGGTAGAAAATTATTTAGATCTTTATGTGCATCTTGTCACAAGTTAGACAAGAAATTAGTAGGGCCAGCATTGGGTGGTGTAGAAGAGCGTAGAGAAAATTCTTGGTTAAAATCTTGGATAAAAAATAATGCAGAATTTCAAAAAGTAAATGCGGAAGCAGCAGAAGCATCTTTGTATGCAACTTCTGCTATGAACGCATTTCCGCAATTAACAGATAAAAATATAGATGATATTTTATATTATACAACTGTTGGTGAAATAAAGAAAGTAGCAGCGCCAGGAGAAACTTCAATAGGCGGTAATGTTGTTGCAGATGGTGGAGCACCAAGTTGGGTGATTTATTTCTTAGCAGGAGCAATAGTTGTAGCCTTTTTAATGATTGCTGGTTTATTAAAGCAGGTAAACGAATTAAAAGGAAAGAAAAAGCCAGAAATTCAGTCTAATTTAAGAAGAGATCTTCAAGAATTATGGGCGGGTTTAAAAAAGAATACTTTCTTAAAAGTTTTAGGGACCATATTTGCTTTATTAATGGGTGCTTATATTGTTTTTGGAATGCTTTTTAGTGTTGGTGTAGATCAAGGATATCAGCCAATTCAACCCATTGCTTTTTCACATAAAATTCACTCTGGAGAAAATAAAATCGATTGTCAATATTGTCATTCATCTGCAAAACATAGTAAGCATTCGGGCATACCGTCTGTAAATGTTTGTATGAATTGTCACATGGCAATTGCAGAGGTTGCTGAGGGAACTGAAATTGAGTGGAACGGACAGATTTATGGAAAAGAGAGACTAGACAGGGAGATAGCTAAGGTGTACGATGCTGCTGGTTGGGATCCTGAAGAATTAGAGTATACAGGTGAAGAGAAGCCAGTGAAATGGGTGCGTATTCATAACCTACCAGATTTGGTATATTATAATCATGCGCAACACGTAACGGTTGGAGGTATCAAATGTCAGAAATGTCACGGTCCTGTTGAAGAGATGGATGAAATGTATCAATATTCTCCATTAACAATGGGTTGGTGTATTAACTGTCACAGAGAGACAAATGTAGATTTAAAAGGAAATGAATACTATGCTAAAATTCACGATCAATTAGCGAAGCAATACGGAGTAGAGAAAGTTACGATTGCGCAGTTAGGTGGTTTAGAGTGCGGTAAGTGTCATTACTAATTCATAAAGATTAAAAAATTTAAAGATCTAAAGAATTGTTTATCAATTTATAAAATCTTTCAATCATTAAATAAAAAAGTATAAATGGCTTCAAACAAAAAATACTGGAAAAGTGTTGAAGAACTAAAAGGTAGTTCTGTTGTTGAAACGCTTAATAAAAATGAGTTTGTATCAGATATTGCTACAGACGATTTTTTAGGTGATAAAGAAACACTTGAGAGTTCTTCTACTACACGTAGAGATTTCTTAAAGTACGTTGGCTTTACTACAGCAGCAGCTTCATTGGCGGCATGCGAAGGACCGGTTGTTAAATCGATCCCTTATGTTGTAAAACCAAATGATATTATCGCTGGGGTTGCAGATTGGTATGCTACTTCTATAGCGGATGGTTATGATTTTGCAAATGTTTTAATTAAAACACGTGAAGGTCGTCCAATTCAAATCATGCCAAATAAAGAGGCAAACGGAACAACAAGTGCTAGAGTTCAAGCAGCTATTCTTTCTTTATATGATGAAAAATTACGATTAAAAGAACCAACTAAAAGCGGTGAAGAAATTTCTTGGAGTGCTGCTGATAAAGAAATAGTTCAAAAATTAAACGATTTAAAAGAAGCTGGTAAACAAGTAGTTTTGTTAACAGGAACAATGGCAAGTCCATCTACAGATAAAGTAATAGCTGAGTTTCTTGCAGCGCATCCAAATGCAAAGCAAGTTGTTTATGATGCAGTTTCTGAAGATGCAGCGGCAGATGCTTTTAAAGCAGTATACGGAAGAAGAGCTTTACCAAATTATAAATTACAAAATGCAGAGACTATTGTGTCTTTCGGTGCAGATTTCTTAGGAGATTTTCATGGTGGATTTGAGAAACAATTTATAGAGGGTAGAAAGCCAGCAGCAGGTAAAATGTCTTATCATGTGCAAATAGAAAGTAACATGTCTCTTACAGGAGCAAATGCAGATAAACGTTTGGTTGCAAAACCATCTAACATAGTTTTTGCTTTGTTAAACCTGTACAAGGAAATTACTGGAGATGCTGTAGCTTCTAGTTCTACACCTATTGATGCAGAAATAAAAAAAATAGCTAAAGCACTTAAAAAAGCAGGCTCGAAAGGGGTTGTAATGACAGGTGTAAATGATGTAAACGCACAGTTAATTTCATTAGCTATAAACAACGCACTAAATAGTGAGATTTTAGATACTGATACTTCATTAAATATTCGTCAAGGTAGTTTTGAACAAGTTCAAAATGTAATTTCAGACATGAAATCTGGAAATGTTGGTGGGCTTTTAACTGTGAATATAGACCCTTCTTATTCTTTACCAAATGCAAAAGAGTTTATAGAAGCACTGGAAAAGGTAGATTTAAAAGTAGCATTATCAGTAGAGAATAACGAGACTGTAAATGCAATGGAATATGCGTTACCATCGCCACATTTCTTAGAATCTTGGGGAGATACTCAGTTTTCTGAAGGAAATTTTGGTTTGGTTCAGCCTACTATTCAGCCGCTGTTTAAAACACGTCAAATTGAAGATACTTTATTAAAATGGTCTGGAAATACAACTTCTTATTATGACTATTTAAAAGATTCTTGGACCGCAGATGTTTTAGAAGGTTCTTCATGGAACAAGGCCTTACATAATGGGTTTTATAGCAAAAAAGAAACTACTAAAACAAGTGTTGCGAGTGCGATAGGAATTTCTGAAATCGCTTCAGCATTAAAAAAGAGTACAACAGCTTCAGAAATGGAGTTAAATTTATACACCAAAACTAATTTAGGTGATGGTAAACAAGCAAATAATCCTTGGTTACAAGAGTTTCCAGATCCAATAACAAGAGCTTCTTGGGATAATTACTTAACGATGTCTATGGCAGATGCCAGAACATTAGGTTTTGAAAACCCTGTAAAAGATAACGGAGCAATCAATGGAGATTATGCTAAAGTATCGGTAAACGGTGCAGAAGTAGTAGTTCCCGTAATGATTCAACCAGGGCAGGCAAATGGTTCTGTTGGTTTGGCCTTAGGTTTTGGAAAAACGTTCGGTTTAAAAGAAGAAATGCAAGTAGGTGTTAATGCGTATCCTTTATATACAGGAGGTAATAACATTCAATATAATGTTGCAATAGAGAAAGTGACTGGAACGCACAAGTTTGCTTGTACACAAGTACAAAAAACAATTGCGGGGCGTCATGATATTCTAAAAGTAGCCTCTTTAAAAGAGTACAATACAGTAGCACCTAAAGACCATAAAAATGGTTGGAACAAGCCCGCGTATGTTTCTTATGATCATCAAGAAGTAGAAGCAAAGACAATAGATTTATGGGATGAGCACAATAGAGAAATGGGGCATCACTTCAATTTATCTATAGATTTAACTTCTTGTACAGGTTGTGGAGCTTGTGTTGTAGCTTGTCATGCAGAAAACAATGTGCCTGTTGTCGGTAAAAATGAAGTAAGAGTGGGGAGAGATATGCACTGGTTGCGTATCGATAGATACTATTCTTCTGAAGTTGAAACTAGAGAAGATGCAAAAAAATTAGGGTTAAGCACAGCAGAGACTTATAAAGGTTTAGAAACTGAAGCTGAGAATCCTGAAGTTACTTTTCAACCAATGATGTGTCAGCACTGTAATCATGCTCCTTGTGAGACTGTTTGTCCCGTTGCTGCAACAACACACGGGCGTCAAGGTCAGAATCAAATGACATACAACAGATGTGTAGGTACAAGATATTGTGCAAACAACTGTCCTTATAGAGTTCGTAGATTTAACTGGTTTAAATATGCGAATAATAATGAGTTCGATTTCCATATGAACAATGAATACGGTAAAATGGTTTTAAATCCAGATGTTGTAGTTCGTGCAAGAGGAGTTATGGAAAAATGTTCTATGTGTATTCAAATGACACAAGCAACAATTTTAAAGGCTAAAAAAGAAGGAAGACCAGTAGATACAGATGAGTTTGAAACAGCTTGTTCTACTGCATGTACTACCGGAGCTATGGTTTTTGGAGATGTGAATAATAAAGAAGACCAAGTAGCTGCATTAGCAGAAGATAAAAGAGCTTACCATGTATTAGATTATCTTCAAACGAAGCCTAATGTAGTATATCAGGTAAAAGTGGTTAATACAAACGAAGCGTAATTAAAATTTAAGGTATAAAAATATGTCTCATTACGAAGCACCCATAAGGGAACCTTTAGTACTAGGTGATAAAAGTTACCACGATATTACTGAAGATATTGCAAAGCCTATTGAAGGCGCTGCAAATAAGAATTGGTATATCGCATTTTATATTTCTTTAGCAGCAATGCTATGGGGATTTGGTTGTATTTTCTACACAGTAGGAACAGGTATTGGAGTTTGGGGATTAAACAAGAACATTGGATGGGCTTGGGATATTACAAACTTTGTATGGTGGGTAGGTATTGGTCACGCAGGAACATTAATCTCTGCAGTACTTTTATTATTCCGTCAAAAATGGAGAATGGCAATTAACCGTTCTGCTGAAGCAATGACAATTTTTGCCGTTTTTCAAGCAGGGTTGTTTCCAATCATTCATATGGGACGTCCGTGGAATGCATATTGGGTATTACCACTGCCAAATCAATTTGGATCATTGTGGGTGAATTTTAACTCACCATTACTATGGGATGTTTTTGCGATTTCAACGTATTTATCTGTATCTCTAGTTTTCTGGTGGACAGGTTTACTTCCAGATTTTGCAATGATTAGAGATAGAGCTGTAAAGCCTTTTCAGAAGAAAATATATGCTTTATTATCATTTGGTTGGTCGGGAAGAGCAAAAGACTGGCAACGTTTTGAAGAAGTGTCTTTAGTGCTTGCGGGTTTAGCTACACCATTGGTGCTTTCTGTGCATACAATTGTATCTATGGATTTTGCTACCTCAATTAATCCAGGTTGGCACTCAACAATATTTCCTCCCTATTTCGTAGCAGGTGCAATATTTTCAGGATTTGCAATGGTACAGACATTATTAGGAATCATGAGAAAAGTAACAAACCTTGAAGATTATATTACACGAATGCACGTAGAGTACATGAATATGGTAATTATCTTAACTGGTGGTATTGTAGCTGTAGCCTATGCAACAGAATTTTTTATTGCTTGGTATACTGGCTCACCTTATGAAAATTATACGTATCTATCTATAGGTGCTGCAACGGGTCCTTATGCTTGGGCATTTTGGTCTTTGATTACCTTTAATATCGTGATTCCACAATTACTTTGGATTAAAAAATTTAGAAGAAGTTTCATTATTACCTTTATTATTTCCATTGCTATTAATATTGGAATGTGGTTTGAACGTTTTGATATTATTGCAATTGTATTAAGTAAAGGACATCTACCATCTACATGGTGGCGTTTTGAGCCAACGTTTGTAGACGTCGGTATCTTTATTGGTACTATAGGTTTCTTCTTTGTTTTATTCTTATTATATGCAAGAACATTCCCGGTGATAGCGCAAGCGGAAGTAAAGACAATATTAAAATCTTCGGGTGAATTTTACAAGAAGAGAAGTGAACAAGGAATTCCTACAAAGCCAGCAATTAAAGTGACTAATGCTGCAGCAATTAACGGAGTTTCTGATAATAATAAAAACGGATAATTATGGAAGCATCAAAAGTGATTCATGCATTTTATACAGATGACGAAGTTTTGTTAGATGCAGTGAAAGCTGTAAAAGCAGATCACCATCATATCGAAGAAGTATTTTGTCCTTTCCCAGTTCATGGATTAGATAAAGTTTTAGGTTTGGCTCCAACAAAATTAGCGATTACTGCTTTTTTCTATGGAATTACAGGTTTGGCTTTTGCAATCTGGATGACAAATTATATTATGATTGAGGATTGGCCAATGGATATTGGTGGTAAACCAAGTTTTTCATGGATAGAAAATATGCCAGCATTTGTGCCAATTATGTTTGAATTAACGGTATTTTTTGCAGCGCATTTAATGGTAATTACTTTTTATATGAGAAGTAGACTGTGGCCGTTTAAAGATGCTGAAAATCCAGATCCAAGAACTACGGATGATCATTTTTTAATGGAAATTCCAGTGCATAATAATGAGGAGGCTTTAGTTGCTTTATTATCAAAAACAGGAGCTGTGGAAATTAATATTGTAGATAAGCACTAATATATAGATAATGAAGAACTTTAAATTAGTTATCGCTTTAGTAGTTGTTGCAAGTATATACTCTTGTAATGACAAAAAAACAAGACAAGCGCAATACATGCCAGACATGTATGAGTCTATTCCTTATAAAACAGACGGGGCCAAAGGTTTGGGTGGAAACCCTGTAAATAGGAAGCCTGTAGACGGTACATTGCCTAGAGGAGGAACACCGGCATATGATATTGCTAATACAATTGAAGGATACGACCAAGCAAAGGCAACTTTGATCTCCCCTTTAGAAAAAAATGAAAAGAATTTAGACAATGGTAAGAAAATGTATACCATATATTGTATTTCTTGTCATGGTAAAAAAGGAGACGGAAATGGATATTTATCTACATCAGAGAAATTTGCAGGAATTCCAAATTATAAAGATAGAGACATTACAGAAGGAAGTATTTATCACGTTTTAATTCATGGTAAAGGAGTAATGGGTTCACACTCGTCTCAATTAACATATAAAGAACGCTGGCAAATTATTCAATACGTAGAGGTATTAAGAGCAGATTTGTTAAAATAGAATTCAAAAAGAAAGAATACGAAAGATATGTATCAATTCTCAGGTAAATTAAAGACATTTTCATTAGCACTAATTATCATTGGTGTGATAGGAACTGCATTCAGTTTTTATAGTGGTTCTCAAAAGACTATAGAAGATGCAAAACATGTAATAGAAGCTTCTCATAATGTTGGGCATGGATCTTCGCACGAAGAAACAGCTGTTCATAACGATGTTGCAGATTTAGAAAATCATACTGCGAAAGCAGATACTCACGTTGCTGCAGACGCACATGATACTTCTAGCGATAAAGAACACGCAGAGCATGAGTTACATGTTTTGCACCAGTTACAAAACAGACCTTGGTCAGCATTTTATGTAGCTTTATTTTTCTCTTTAGGAATTACTTTATTGGTCTTGGCTTTTTATGCAATACAAAGAGTAGCTCAAGTAGGGTGGTCTATCTTAATTTTAAGAGTGATGGAAGCAATTACAGCTAATTTATTACCAACTTCAATTATTATGTTGGTAGTAATAGTAGCTTCGGTAATGCATTTAAACCATGTATTTCCATGGATGGCAGAAGGTACTGTAGATCCAATGAGTGACAATTATGATGCTATTATAGATGGTAAATCTGGATGGATGAATGCTACGGGTTTCTTAATAAGAAGTATTGCATATTTATTAATATGGAATGCTTACAGGTTTTTTATTAGAAGAAGTTCTATTAAAGAAGATACAGCGAACGACGGAAATAAAACATACAAGAAGAATTTCACAGCATCAGTAATATTTTTATTTCTTTTTATGATTACAGAGTCGATGATGTCTTGGGACTGGATAATGGGCTTAGACCCACACTGGTTTTCAACATTATTTGGTTGGTATGTATTGGCAACTTTATTAGTTAGTGCTTTAACAGTAATCGCATTTTTTACAATTTATTTTCGTTTTAAAGGTGCATTGCCTGGTGTAAACGATAGTCATATTCACGATTTAGCTAAGTTTATGTTTGGTTTCTCCGTATTCTGGACATACTTATGGTTCTCACAGTTTATGCTGATTTGGTATGCAGATATTCCTGAGGAAACTACCTATTTTGTTATGAGATTTACAGAATATAAATTACCGTTTTTAGGTATGGTAGTTATGAATTTTGTTTTTCCTATTTTATTATTACTAAACAGCGATTTTAAAAGTAAACCTTGGTTTATCTTTATTGGAGGTTTCGTAATTTTAGTAGGGCATTATGTAGATGTATTTATTATGGTGATGCCTTCTACTGTCGGTTCACAATGGTATTTTGGAATTCCAGAAATAAGTGCTATCTGTTTCTTTGTAGGTTTGTTAATTTTTACAACTTTAAGATCATTCTCTAAAGTAAGTCCAATACCTGCAGGAAACCCTTTCTTAAAAGAAAGTGAGCATTTTCATTACTATAATATCGAACATTCAGATGAAGAAGGTTCAACAGATCATCATTAACTAATAATTGAATTAAAAATTAAGAAAAGATAAATATGCTAGCTTTATTTTATATTTTTATAGGTGTTGCAATCGGTGTAAGCGTGTGGCAGATTACTAGAATCATGGATTTTAGAGGTTCTATTGCGGATGATAATGACAACGCTGCTCAAGGAAAATATGCCATCGGTTTTTTGGCTTTTTTATACGCAATGATGATTTATTGTTTAATCTTCATGAATGTTATAATGTTGCCAGAATCTGCTTCTATTGAAGGAGAGCATGACGATAATTTGTTTGACATTACATTTTGGTTAATTGGAATTGTTCAATTCATCATGCAGTTTTTAATATTTTACTTTACGTTTAAATACAGAGGAAGTAAAGATAGAAAGGCGAAGTTTTATGCAGATAGTCATAAATTAGAGTTTATTTGGACAGTTACTCCAGCCGTAGTTTTAGTAGTCTTAATTGGTTATGGTCTTTGGCAATGGAACAATGTAATGGACTTATCGGATTCAGAGGATCCTGTTATTATCGAAGTATATTCGCAGCAATTTAACTGGAAAGCTAGGTATGCTGGTGCAGATAATACATTGGGTACAGGTAACGTAAACTTTATTAAAGGTATGAACACCATGGGTGTAGATATGTCTGATAAAAATGCTGCAGATGATAAACAAGTAACTGAGCTGTATCTTCCAAAGGGAAGAAAGGTTCATTTTAGATTTCGTTCGCAGGATGTTTTACACTCAGCTTACATGCCGCATTTTAGAGCACAAATGAATTGTGTTCCCGGTATGGTTACACAGTTTGGTTTTACGCCGAAATACACAACTCAAGAGATGAGAGATTTACCAGAGGTAATAGAAAAATCTATTGGTATTAATAAAATAAGAAGGGCTAAAGGAGAAGAACTTTATATTTTTGATTATCTACTATTGTGTAATAAAATTTGTGGAGCATCTCATTACAACATGCAAATGAAAATTACAGTTGTAGAAGAAGATGAGTTCGACGAATGGTTGTCTCAACAACCAACATTATCAGAGGTTATTAAATAAATTATAATAAAAAAAACACTACAAATAAGTAAGATATTATGTCAGAGCATCATCATAAAGAAACTTTTGTAACTAAATATATTTTTAGTCAAGATCATAAAATGATTTCAAAGCAGTTCCTGGTAACAGGTATGTTTATGGGAATCATTGCAGTTTTAATGTCAATGTTATTTCGTTTGCAACTTGCATGGCCAGATACTTCGTTTTCAATTGTAGAAGCATTTTTAGGTTCTCATCAAACAGATGGAATAATGGATCCAGATATTTATTTGGCATTGGTGACAATACATGGTACTATTATGGTATTTTTTGTATTAACTGCCGGTCTAAGTGGTACCTTTTCTAACTTATTAATTCCTTTGCAAATTGGAGCAAGAGATATGGCTTCAGGATTTCTAAATATGATTTCTTATTGGTTATTCTTTTTATCTAGTACCGTAATGTTGATTTCATTATTCGTGGAAGCAGGACCTGCTTCTGCAGGTTGGACCGTTTATCCGCCATTAAGTGCATTACCTCAAGCAATACCAGGTTCTGGAATGGGAATGACTTTATGGTTAGTTTCAATGGCAATTTTTATCGCATCTTCTTTAATAGGGGCATTAAACTACATTGTAACCGTATTAAATTTACGTACAAAAGGAATGAAAATGACAAGATTGCCATTAACAATTTGGGCATTTTTTGTAACAGCTATTATTGGTGTAGTTTCTTTTCCAGTATTATTATCGGCATCATTATTACTAATTTTTGATAGAAGTTTTGGTACTTCATTTTACTTATCGGATATATTTATTTCAGGCGAAGTTTTACATTACCAAGGAGGTTCACCAGTATTATTTGAACACTTATTTTGGTTTTTAGGTCACCCGGAGGTGTACATCGTATTATTGCCGGCATTAGGTATTACTTCAGAAATTATTTCAACAAATTCTAGAAAACCAATTTTTGGTTATAGAGCAATGATCGGTTCCATTCTGGCAATTGCATTTTTATCTACAATTGTTTGGGGACACCACATGTTTATTTCAGGAATGAATCCTTTTCTAGGTTCTGTATTTACATTTACCACTTTATTAATTGCAATACCATCTGCAGTAAAAGCATTTAATTATGTAACTACTTTGTGGAAAGGTAATTTACAATTAAACCCAGCGATGCTATTTTCTATTGGTCTAGTTTCTACGTTCGTTACAGGAGGTTTAACAGGATTAGTTTTAGGGGATTCAGCTTTGGATATCGCTATACATGATACGTATTTCGTAGTAGCCCATTTTCACTTAGTAATGGGTGTTTCTGCAATTTTTGGCATGTATGCTGGTATTTATCACTGGTTTCCAAAGATGTATGGTAAAATGATGAATAAAACTTTAGGGTATTGGCACTTTTGGATTACAATAATTTGTGCTTACGGAGTTTTTTGGCCAATGCACTTTATAGGTTTAGCTGGTTTACCAAGAAGATATTATACAAATACAAATTTTCCAATGTTTAATGATTTGGCAGATATAAATGTTGTGATTACTTTATTCGCTTTAGTTGGGGGTATTGGACAAATTTTCTTTATTGCGAATTTCTTTATCTCTATGTATAGAGGTGAAAAAGCAACACAAAATCCTTGGAAGTCAAATACTTTAGAATGGACTACTCCAGTAGAGCACATTCACGGTAATTGGCCAGGTAAATTACCAGAAGTTCATAGATGGGCTTATGACTATAGTAAGCGTGTAGATGCGGATGACGATGATAGTGATTATTTACATGGTAAAGATTTTGTATTACAAACAACACCACTATTAGAAGGTGAAGAATCATCATAGAAGATAAAATTAAGTATAAAAAACCTTTCCAATTTGGAAAGGTTTTTTGCTTTATAAGAAGATTATCATATCATATTAAATTCCTTTATCTTTGTTTTTATGAATGAAAATTTAAATCCTGAAAGTGACAATTTATCTAATGAAGATTTAGATGTAGAAAAAAAATTACGTCCTCTTTCATTTGATGATTTTACAGGACAAGATCAAGCAATTGATAATTTGAAAATTTTTGTTGAAGCAGCAAATCAGAGAGAAGAAGCATTAGATCATACGCTTTTTCATGGTCCTCCCGGTTTAGGAAAAACTACGCTTGCACATATTTTAGCGAACGAATTACAAGTGGGTATAAAGGTTACCTCTGGTCCAGTTTTAGATAAACCAGGAGATTTAGCCGGTTTACTTACCAATCTAGATGAACGTGACGTTTTGTTTATTGATGAAATTCACCGTTTAAGTCCTATTGTAGAGGAGTATTTATACTCTGCAATGGAGGATTATAAGATTGATATTATGATTGAGTCTGGGCCAAATGCTAGGACAGTGCAGATTAATCTGGAACCTTTTACATTAATTGGTGCAACTACACGTTCAGGATTGTTAACGGCTCCAATGAGAGCAAGATTCGGAATAAGTAGTAGATTACATTATTACAAGACTGAATTACTTACCACAATTATTCAAAGAAGTGCACATATTTTAAAAGTTCCAATCTCTATGGAATCTGCTATTGAAATTGCAGGACGAAGTAGAGGTACTCCTAGGATTGCGAATGCATTGTTGCGAAGAGTAAGAGATTTTGCACAAATTAAAGGGAATGGATCTATTACTATAGAAATTGCCAAATACGCTTTAGGAGCCTTAAATGTAGATGCACACGGTTTGGATGAAATGGATAATAAAATACTGTTAACCATAATTGATAAATTTAAAGGAGGACCTGTTGGGCTTTCTACAATAGCAACCGCTGTTAGTGAGAACACAGAAACCATAGAAGAAGTATACGAACCTTTCTTAATTCAGCAAGGGTTTATAATGCGAACACCAAGAGGTAGAGAAGTAACAGAACTTGCTTATAAACATTTGGGTAGAGAAAAAGGTAAAAACCCTGGACAATTGTTCTAAATGTAATTTTAGCATAAATGAAGTAACCAGGGTTAAACAGCTAAAAGCAAAAGTGTACTATTAAATGAATATTAAAAAGTTAATACCAATTTTAGAATGGTTGCCAAATTATAATGCTTCTCTTTTTAAGGGAGACTTATTTGCAGGTATTACTGTTGGTATTGTTTTAATTCCGCAAGGAATAGCATATGCGCTTATTGCAGGATTGCCCCCCATTTATGGTTTGTACTGTGCTTTAGTGCCGCAAGTAATGTATGCTATTTTTGGTTCTTCTAGGCAAGTAGCAATTGGTCCAGTAGCAATGGATTCTCTTATTGTAGCAACAGGAGTCTCTACGCTGGCGCTAGTAGGGTCAGAAAATTATATCTCAATAGCTATTTTATTAGCCTTAATGGTTGGAACAATTCAACTGATTATGGGTGTTTTTAATTTAGGATTTATAGTAAACTTTCTCTCCAAACCTGTAATTACAGGTTTTACTTCTGCGGTTGCATTAATTATTGGTTTCAATCAATTTAGCAATTTATTAGGTATAGACTTTGTACAGAGCGATCAAATTCAGCTCATCTTGCAGGGTATTTGGCTCGAATTAGGAAATTTTAATTATTATACAACTATTATAGGATTGATTTCCATGATAATAATCATTATTGCTAGAAGAATAAACAAGAAGATTCCGAACGCACTAATGGTTGTAATTCTTGGAGTTTTACTTATGAAATATTTTGGAAATATCTTTATAAATGTTTCCATAGTAAAAGATATCCCCTCTGGTTTGCCAAAATTCGGAATTCCGGAATTTGATTTAGATTTGATTAGAAATTTATTACCAATTGCTTTAACACTTGTAATGGTTGGTTATTTAGAGACTATTTCTATTGGAAAATCATTAGAAGCAAAACAAGATGAATATAGAATTAGACCAAATCAAGAATTAATAGCTTTAGGGATTAGTAATATGGTAGGCTCTTTATTTAAGGCATATCCAAGTGCTTCTAGTTTTTCTCGTTCTGCTATCAACTATGAAAGTGGAGCAAAAACAGGTATGGCCGCATTAATTTCGGTAGTTATGGTCCTAATTACATTATTGTTTTTAATGCCATTATTTTATTATTTACCAAAAACGGTATTATCTGCAATTATAATAGTGGCTGTTTTTGGATTGGTTAATTTTAAAGAAGCTAGTTTTCTATGGAAAGCCAATCAATTAGATTTTTGTTTAATGCTTGCGACTTTTATTGCAACTTTGTGTTTAGGAATTGAATTTGGAATAACTATAGGAGTAGGATTGTCTTTAATTGTTTTAATTTTTAGAACCTCTAGACCTTATGTTGTTGAATTAGGAAAAGTACCAAATTCTAATTTTTATAAAAATAAAGAACGATTTGAGGAAGTGTTACTTGATAAAGATGTATTGGTTTTTAGATTTGATGCACAATTATTTTATGCCAATGCTAGTTATTTTAGAGATCGATTGGAACAAATGATGGATAATAAAGGGAGCGCTTTAAAATTGATTGTTTTAGATGCAGAGAGTATAAATAGAGTAGATAGTACAGGTGTAGAAATGTTAAAGGAACGTATTCTATTTTGCCAAAAAAAAGGAATTATATTTTATTTAGCTGGCGTAAAAGGGCCAGTACGAGATGATTTATTTAGAAGTGGAATTTTAGAAATCATAAGTTTAGATCACTTTTTTATGCGTGCAAATCAAGCCGTTAGGTTCTATAAAACTGGGGATAAGGGAAAGCAAGAAAAATATGCAAAATATATACATCAAGCTTATAAATAGCATTAGGAAAATAAGTACTTTACTTGTTGTAAATTAACTCTATAATAAAATGAAAAATTTAGTATGCTTATTTATAATGATTTTTTTTTCTGTGAGCTGCACTTCACAAGTAGAGTTTAAATCTATAACAACAAAAGAGTTAAAGGTTTTATTGTCAAAAGAAAATATTCAATTGATGGATGTTAGAACCCCTGAAGAAATAAAAGAAGGTGCTATACAAACATCATTTTTTGCCAACTATTTTGATATTGATTTTGAAAGAGTAGCAACTGCCCAGTTAAATAAGTCAAAGCCCGTTTATTTGTATTGCAGAAGTGGCAACAGAAGTGGAAAGGCATGTAAAATTTTGAAAGAAAAAGGCTTCGAAGTCATCAATGTTTTAGGAGGATATCAGCAGTGGGATTCAGAAAAAAATCAATAACTTAAATTAACCTTCTAAAGAATGACTTTTAACCTAAGTATGTTTTTAGCATCTGTGTTTTAGAGCCTGATTGTAATCTCCGAATTGCTTTCTGCTTTACTTGGCGAACACGTTCCCTTGTCAAATCAAATTTTTCACCAATCTCTTCTAAGGAAGACATTGCTTCGTTACCAATACCATAATACATTTTTATGACTTTCGCTTCTTTATAAGTAAGTATTCCTAACGCCCTTTCGATTTCAATTTTTAAGGACTGTACCATTAATTGGCTGTCTGGTCTTGGAGAGTCTCCGGATTGTAATACATTATACAGATTAGAATCTTCCCCTTCTTTAAAAGGAGCATCCATAGAAACATGCCTTCCAGAGTTCTTTAAAGACTGTTCTACTTCTGCTTCAGTCATTTCTAACTGTTTTGCAATTTCTTTATGGGTTGGCATGCGTTGCTCGTTTTGCTCAAGACGTGCATATATTTTTTTTATTTTATTAATACTTCCTATCTTATTCAAAGGCAAGCGCACAATTCTAGATTGTTCTGCCAATGCCTGCATAATAGCTTGACGAATCCACCAAACGGCGTAAGATATGAACTTAAAACCTCTAGTTTCGTCAAATCTTTTTGCTGCTTTTACCAAGCCTAAGTTTCCCTCATTTATTAAATCAGATAATTTCAAGCCTTGTCCTTGGTATTGTTTTGCAACGGAAACGACAAATCTTAAATTTGCACTTACAAGTGCATCTAAGGCTTTTGAATTTCCTGCCTTAATTTTTAGTGCTAGTTCTACTTCTTCATCTGCAGTAATAAGTCCGATTTTACTAATTTCTTGAAAATATTTATCTAAAGATTCTGCATCGCGATTGGTGACTTGTTTTACAATTTTAAGTTGTCTCATTATAGGAAGTTGTGATTTTTAATAGTGAATAGCAATAGGTAGATTTTTAAAAGAATATATTTCTTTTAAAAGTAGTAAGTAGGAATCGTTGAATAAAAAATCTAGAATGCAGGAAGCTTGAATTGAACCAATCGATTGCTATCAATATGGTCAATTCTAATGTATGTATTTAGGATAACAGATGTATTTTCCATAAATCTCAATATACGAAAAACGAGCGATTTTCTATTGAAAACCGCTCGTTTTGTGTCTATTTTAACAGATTTTGGTCAATTATGACGTAAAAAGATGTATTTATTAAAATCTAAAAGTCGCACCTATTAGAAAGTTTCTAGTGGCCTGTGGATAATATCCTGCTCCGTCTACTGTAGTTACCGTTTCTGGATTAGAGTAATCATCGTCAAAAGTATAGTAATACCCTCTGTCAACATATTCTGTATCAAAAATATTAGTTACCAATGCTGTAAAAACAACAGATTTAAATATTTTATTTGTTTTTAAGGTATACACAACATTTAAGTCAGACGTAAAGTAGCTTTCTAAAACATCATTGGTAGAGACTTCACTACTAAAATTACTCATAAATTGCTCACTAACATACTTAGATAAGAGTGAAAGTTGCACATTTTTTAAAGGTGTATACGTAAATATATTCCCAACAATTACGTCTGGTGAAAACGATAAATCTGTATTTCCGAGAGACTGTGGCGTTGTATTTCCATCCTTGGTAATAAAGAAATCTCTATTTTTATTAGAACTAAAAGTTGCATTTGGTCTGATAGAAAGTTTGTCAGAAATTCTAATGTCTACATCCATTTCTAAACCTAACCTATAACTACTACCAGAAGTTGCTCTTATTGGCGCACCAACATCGTTTAAAGCACCGGTTAATACCAACTGATTTTTATAATCCATAAAATAACTATTTACGGTCAGTTTTACATTATCACTTCTAAAACGCCAACCTAACTCATAATCATTTAAAGTTTCTGGAGTAGTTACACCCGCCTCAAAATCATTTCTATTTGGCTCTCTATTTGCTACAGCAAAAGAAGTATATAAACTGTTGTTTGGATTGATTTTATAGGTAAAACCGAATTTAGGATTAAAGAAACTAAAATTAGCATCCACATCAATAGCTGCAATATCACTTGTAATTCCTTTTGTTTGGTAGCCAACAAATCTCCCCTGAACATCTACATACCCAATTAATTTATCTGTAATATCAAAAGTTGCTTTTGCAAATACAGATAAATCTGTTTTTTTAGCATCAGAGAAATAATAACGATCTCTAATGTTCACATCTGCAGCTAGGTCAGATCCCCAAATTACTTCACCATAATGGTCTGCAGTATAATCAGAATAAGAAACTCCTGAAATAAAATTTAGTTCATCTGTTTTGTAGTTTGTATTAAAGTTTACAACATAAAAATCGTTATCTAACCAGCGTCTTACAATTACATCACTACCGTCTGCTATTAAATTATTAAAATCTGCTGCGTCTTCACCTTCTTTAGACTGCTCAAAATAACCAGCCCCTTTTGTATAGTTTAAGGCTAAATTTGTTGACCAATTGTCATTCAATTTTTCGTTCCAATGCAACTGATAATGGTTTTGCTCATAATTATCCGTTTCATTGTCATATGTATACGGATTTTGTCTTCTATCCTCGGCTAATTGATCCGCAGTTAAACCAGCCCAAGCTTGGTAGGTTTGTTCTTTTCCACCAAAAGTAACGGCCTTTATCAACGTGTTTTCATCCGTGTAACTTCCTTGTAAATAATACGATTTTAAGTTAGCAAAAGCTCTGTCTACGTAACCATCTGAAGAAATATTAGACAAACGTCCGGCAATTTCTATATGATCGTTAATTTTCCCGGTACTAAATTTTACGGTATGTTTTCTAGTATTAAAAGAACCAAAAGAGTTTGAAATTTCTCCGAAAGCTTCCTCAGAAACCGCATCTGTTAAGATGTTTAAACTTGCGCCAAAAGCACCAGAACCATTGGTAGATGTACCAACACCACGCTGCAGTTGTAAGTTTTCTGTAGAAGAAGCAAAATCACCTAAATTTACCCAAAAAGTTCCATGACTCTCTGGATCATTGTATGGAATTCCATTTACCGTTACGTTAATTCTTTCTCCATTAGAGCCACGAACGCTCATATAGGTATAACCAACACCAGCACCAGCATCACTAGAAGAAACTACAGAAGGCATGTAATTTAGTAAAATAGGAATATCTTGCCCTAGATTACGTTTTGCAATTTCTTTTTTTGATAAATTAGAAAAGGTAACAGGTATATCTGTATTTGCACGAACCGCAGAAACTAAAACTTCTTCTAAAACATATTGAGATAAAAATAATTGCAATACAATTTCCTCGTCTTGATTAATTTCTTGGTCAAAATACCCAGTTTTATAACCTAAGTACGAAATTTTAACTTTGTATTTTCCTCGATTGATTTTCAACGAAAAGTTACCTTCGTCGTTCGTGAATGTTCCTTTTTTAATTTCTTGAACTAGAATAGAAGCTCCGGGTAAAGGATTTTTGTTTTCATCTACAACTTTTCCAGAAAGTGTAAAGGATTGGGCGTTTGCAAGTGTACTTACAAACAAGAATAAAAAAATGGATATTTTTTTCATTTTAAAAAATTTAAAACGAATAAAAAGAGGTAATTATTCTTGTGATTAATATTGAATAATTAATTGTTGTTTGTACGAAGAAAGCTTTTTCCTATGCATCGGAAGAAATAATTTATATTTTAAATTACTTCACTTTTTTTGTAAAAAACATTCAAAATCCCTAAACAGCATTATCTGTTCTAGGTTCATTGGGTATGATCTCAGCTTTTTAAAGCACCCCTTTATGAGAACAATGCAAAATTAAGTTAGAAAAATTGATTATGAAACAGAAAAGTGATTTTTTTTAATCGAATTTCGGTTTCTTGCGAAGTGCTTTTTTTACGGAGTTATGTTTTTTAGTTTCAACCCTTTTTCTTAATGCACCTTTACTAGGCTTTGTCATTCGTCTTTTCTTAGGACGAATTAAATTTGTTTTTAACAATGCTAAAAAACGTTTGATTGAAATTTCTTTATTTCTGTGCTGAGAACGTGTTTCTTCACAAAAAAGAATCAGTACGTTTTCTTTGGTTAATTTTGATACAAGTTTGATTTTTAAAAGTTCTTTTTCCTTTTCAGAGAGAGAAAGTGAGTTTTCTAAATAGAATGTTAATTCAATTTTAGACGATGTTTTGTTTACGTGTTGACCACCAGGGCCAGAACTTCTAGTCGCCTTAAAATTGAGTTCTTTTAAAATATTCTCTGTATTCATTTTTATTGAAAATGCCTCAAAATAAAAAATTCAAGGGTATGTTTTTAGCTATTTTCTATAGGATGCTTCATTGTCTTAAGTATTGCTTAAGTTTTTATTTTTTAGCATATTGATGACTTGTAAAGAGTCTGAAAAAGAATGTAAATTATCTTTTGCAGCAATAATTTTATCAATAGCTTCGGTAGCGTTTTTTAATCTTGTTTCTTTATCACCTTTTAATAGGATATAATTTTTTTTATATTTTTTTAATGTATTTTCAAAAGCCGTAAACATTTCTAAACGTTGTTCTGGCCTGTCGCG
>Ga0308001_10000256_pt1 | contig 25809 bp, 20 predicted proteins | sample Neamet5_FD_203167 | JGI IMG/M metagenome (GOLD analysis project Ga0308001, IMG submission 203167) | Marine microbial communities from water near the shore, Antarctic Ocean - #5 | ecosystem: Environmental > Aquatic > Marine > Unclassified | place: Southern Ocean | collected 2014-06-04
TCTCAAATCCCTTAATTTCTCGAACCATTTCCAATTGAACGTCGAACGGCAAGCTAGTCGATATGCCGTTTGGATAAAGCTCTTTTGTGTTCAAGCCTTCCGGCTCGACAAAGATTTGATGAGACGACTTGTCAGCAAAGCGCATCACCTTGTCTTCAATCGATGGACAGTAACGTGGCCCGGTTCCCTCGATAACTCCGGTATACATTGGTGATCGATCCAAACCACCACGAATTACTTCATGACACTTTTCATTAGTGCTGGTGATGTAACAATTAATTTGCTCAGGGTGATCTGACTCTTTCCCTAGGTAAGACATTACTGGTAGAGGTGTGTCGCCTTTCTGAACTTGCATCACTGAAAAATCGACAGTGTCGGCATCGATGCGCGGCGGCGTTCCAGTCTTGAGGCGATTAACCCTAAAGGGCAATTCCCTTAATCGATTCGCAAGCGCTATTGCTGGCGGGTCTCCGGCTCTACCTCCCGAACTATTTTCCAGGCCTATGTGTATTTTTCCACCTAAGAACGTGCCTGTGGTTAGCACAACTCTTGGGGCTCTGATGAGCATGCCCATCTGTGTAATAACGCCAATAATTGCCCCGTTTTCGATAAGGAGGTCGTCTACACCTTGCTGAAACAGAGAAAGGTTTTCTTGTTGTTCCAACATTCCGCGAATAGCGGCTCTATACAGGACGCGATCAGCCTGTGCTCGCGTAGCTCTGACAGCTGGTCCCTTACTTGCATTCAACACACGAAACTGTATACCTGCAAGATCTACAGCCTTAGCCATAGCGCCGCCAAGTGCGTCGATCTCCTTAACTAGATGACTCTTTCCGATTCCTCCAATTGCAGGGTTGCAGGACATCTGACCTAGAGTTTCTATGCTGTGCGTAACAAGCAAAGTAGAAACTCCTTGGCGTGCAGAAGCCAAAGCCGCCTCGGTACCGGCATGACCCCCACCTACAATAATCACATCAAATGATTTGCTGTATTCCACGCTATACCAAATTTTATCCAACTGACCAATCTGACCTACGAATAAGTATAAAGCCTAATTCCTAAACTAATAGTTATAGTTCGATCTTAAATTACTTAATATTTCAATACATATACTTGTTATATATATAAAGTATATGTATATCTAAAGTATTAATGTTAATACTAATAGCTACAAGATTTTCTGTTGATATCTAAATTAAACTTATGTTTTTCAATCTCTTAATGCAATGAAAACTTGGTAGATAAGCACTGAACAGAGTACCAATAGCCTATTAGCCATTATGTATAGTTTTGAATACCTAACAAACAACTACATTTAGTACAAAACAACTCATCTGTTATCCCGAAAACCCGCCTTGTTATACACACCTTTAAAATGTTGTTTATATAGCGTAATTAGCCAATAAATTACTTGCCAACGCAAAAATTAGAAAATATCTCTCCTAACAAATCATCGCTAGTAACTTCGCCTGTTATTGCCCCGAGCTGCATTTGAGCGAACCGTAGATCTTCAGCTATTAGCTCCAGTGAAGATCGTGTTTCTAATAAACCCATTGCGGCTTCTACGAGACTTTTCGCCTTTACTAGTGCCACGAGATGTCTCTCGCGGGCTATGAAAACACCTTCCTCAGAGACATTAAATCCAATAACCTTTTTTATATAACCCCTAAGCAAATCAATGCCAGCATTGTCCTTTGCGGAGAGACTAATTGCCGGTATGGAATAATCGAGATATTTGATTACGGAAAGGGAGGGAGCTTCATTGTTTAACAGATCAATTTTGTTAAAGATAATCGCAGTATTCTTTAGGCCTTCTAACTCTTTAATAGACCTATCAGTTAATAATACAAGTGGCGCTAACATTTTTTCCACATCTTGTACGAGCTCTGACTTATCTACAATTAGTAATAACTGGTCCGCCTGTTCCATAGCTACTTGAGCACGCCTCAAGCCCTCTCTTTCAACAACATCGTTACTAATCCGTATGCCGGCAGTATCTATGATGTGGACTGGCAGGCCATCTATATTGATTTCTGCTGAAAGCAGGTCTCTCGTGGTGCCTGGGATATCGGTGACTATTGCGCTGTCTGTGCCTGAGAGAGCGTTTAAAAGGCTAGACTTACCAGCATTCGGTTTACCCGCTATAACGACGTTAACCCCTTCTTTTAATAGTGCTCCTTGTTTAGCCTGGGCTATGGTTGCCTTTATTGACTCAAGAATAGCTCGTAGAGAATCTTGAACCTTATTGTCGCTGACGAAATCGATGTCTTCGTCTGAGAAATCGATCGTGGCCTCAATGTGCGCTCTTGCTTCTATCAATAGGTGCACTAGATTTATTATTTTATTGGAAAACTCACCTTGTAAAGTTCTAAGCGCGGACTTAGCAGCTTGTTTTGAATTGGACTCAATTAAGTCGGCAATAGCCTCGGCTTGGAGTAGGTCTATTTTGTTATTTAGAAAAGCGCGTTCCGAGAACTCGCCGGGGTTGGCGAGCCGTGCACCCAGCTGTACACAGCGATCGAGCAATTCTCTTAGTACGTATATGCCCCCATGGCCTTGTAACTCTAATACATCCTCTCCAGTGAAGGAATTCGGAGCGCTGAAGAAAAGAGCAATACCTTGGTCAATACTCATCTCGCCCGAATCGAGGAAGCTGCAAAAGTGGGCGTGCCTCGGAATAGGTGAAAAGCCTAATATTTTTTTACTTATGGAAAGAGAAAGAGGTCCAGAGATTCTGACGATACCTACGCCCGACCGCCCAGGGGCAGTCGCGATGGCGCAGACAGTATCAGTCTCTAATTGGGATTTTTCTACTCGGGACATGGGCATAGCGAAAATTTTTCATAGCAGGAGTTCTACAAATTAGAATTGCCATCCACCGATCGCTTTAACCCTCGAAGCAACCCCAGTGGACAATCTAGGCTTTTTTCGCAGCATAGGCCGCGTCGATCTTTCTTGTGATGTACCATTGCTGCAATATTCCTAAACCACCGTTTGTTAACCAATACAGTACTAGCCCGGCAGGGAACCAGAGAAACAATAAGGTCATCATTACCGGCATCATCTTCATCACTTTGGCTTGCATTGGGTCTGCAGGCGCAGGACTAAGAGTGGTCTGGAAATACATCGTAGCGCCCATCAGCAGAGGTAGGACAAATAAGGGGTCACGAACAGAAAGGTCGGTTAGCCAAAGCATGAAAGGAGCATGTCGTAGCTCTACACTTTCGAGAAGCACCCAGTAGAGTGAAATAAACACTGGCATTTGCACGAGCATAGGTAAGCAGCCGCCAAAGGGGTTTATCTTCTCCTTCTTATAGAGGTCCATGGTGGCTTTCTGCAACTTCATTTTATCGTCACCGTAACTCTCTTTGAGTTGCTGCATCTTGGGCATCAGTCGGCGCATTCCAGCCATGGAGCGGTACTGTGTCTCCGACAACTTATAGAAGGCTGACTTAACCACCAGAGTTAACAAAATAATCGAGATACCATAGTTACCAATTACTGAATTGATTCTAGAGAGAAGCCAATATATAGGGCTTGCTATGAACCAGAGGAAGCTATAGTCGATAGTCTTATCGAGTCCAGGAGAAATGTCTCTCAAAACATACTGATCTTTCGGCCCAGCATAATATTGAATCGTGTGACTGCCACTCTCACCCGCGGCTACTTGAAATGCGCTGCTTGTGAATTCTCCATAATACTGATTGTTACCGTTCTTTCTCGTGGTAACACGGTTTAGCGATTCTGCACTTGGTACCCACGCAGTGATAAAATAGTGCTGGCTAAATGCTACCCAGCCGCCTGTTGTCTCTATTGTTGAGCTACCATTGTCATCGATGTCATCGAACTCTATTTCAAGATATGGGTCATCGGCCAAAGTTGTTACGAAGCCAAGATAGGTTCTACCAAAACCGCCGGCATCGCTTGGATCATCGAAGGCATCTCGTTTGATTTGTCCGAACGCGTTGGCTTGCCAGATTTCAGAAGAGCGGTTATTGACGATGAAGCTAACGTCAATAAGGTAGCTGTTCCGATTAAAACCATAGCGCTTTATTACTTCAATTCCATCGGCTGTGGTGGTTGTTAGATCTACATTTAAGCTATCAGAAGATTCGCTCATGCTATAGCTAGTCGAGGTTGTTCTATAGATAGCACGGCCATCGCTGTCGATGCCATTCGTGCCGATGAGCCCGCTCTGTGCTATATATTCACGACCAATTTGGTTATCCAGGAGGACAAAAGGGTCATCAGCAACGTCTATTTGTTTTAGATAAAAAGGTAATGCGAGATATACGATGTCTCCACCGACGGGGTCTATACGGATCTCAAAGGTGTCAGTGCGAACCGAAATTAAGTCTGCCACGATAGCTGTACCGACGGTGCTTGGGCTGCCTATAGCAGCGGCCGCAGGCGTATCAAAGATATTACCTGTAGCTTCTTCAGGTACACCTACTGGAACATCGCTAGTCAGATCATTGCTCGTCTGAGAACCGGCTGGTGTGTTGGGCATTTTTGGAATTTCAACTCGAGCTGAATTCCCATCATTAATAGAGGGCGGGTAATCTTCCTGCCATTGCAATAACATTAAATAGGTGACAATGGCCAAAGCCGTATAGAGGCCGTATTTAGTTAAATCCATGGTGTCTACTTACTCAGTTCATTGACCCTGAGGTCTGAATTCTCGGGAACGGGGTCATGACCCCCTTCGTGAAAAGGGTGGCAGCTACAGATGCGACGAATACCTAGCGCGGATCCTCGCAGAGAGCCGTGAATTTCAATTGCTTCTTTGGTGTATTGGGAACAGGTAGGGTAAAAGCGGCACTGATTGCCAATGAGTAAACTCAAACTAGACTGGTAAGTATTGATAATTCGAATTAGTAGTTTGTCCAACATGATAGTTTTTACCTGTCGTCCATGCTTTTCGCTTCAGCCCTTCTCATCTTGCCGTGTAGGTCTTGCCATAAAGAATTGATCGTATCGATTAACTCTTTATTCTCCAATTTATCAGCACCTTTTCGAGCCAACACGACTAAGTCCATTTTGTCTAGCCGGTCTCTATTGTGCCGAAACGTGTTTCGTATTTGCCGCTTTATCCGATTTCGCTGCACAGCCAATGCAACATTTTTCTTAGCGATGACTAAACCCAATCTGGCGTTGAATCTGGTATTACAATTGGCTAGCACTAAGAAATGGCGGCAGGAGACTTTAAGCTTAGCGTCACCGAATACAGCCTTATAATCTGCGGCGTTTAATAGCCGAGAAGTTTTAGGAAAGCCGCACTTAGCCACACTTCTTTCTCTTTTCTCGTTTGATTGATTAATCATCGAACAGCGAAGGGAAAGGGACTTATGCTGAAAGCTTGGCGCGCCCCTTAGAACGACGTCTCTTTATAACAAGACGGCCGCCTTTGGTGGCCATCCGCGCTCTAAAACCGTGAGTTCGAGCCCGTTTTAAGACACTTGGTTGGAATGTTCTTTTCATATTAATTTATCCGATTCTGCAATAACAAACCGAACGAAACGGTTCGAAATTAGGACCGCGAAGTTTAGAGGTTTTAATGCCAACATGCAACGTAATACAAGCAAAAATAAAGGACCGGAAAAGACGGGCTAGGGGGGAAACTGCAGTGTAGCAAGCAGGTAAGTCATTAAAATGATCGACCACCATTTCATCCAGAATCTAATAACAAGTTATCCACAGCTTTTTTGTTAACAGTTTGTAAGAATTACTGTGAATAGAGGCGACCATTCACTCTGTTTTTATCAAGGAAAACTATATAAATGTTTGATAAATAAGTAATAATAATGCTTTCATAAAGCGTGTATTTAGCATGGATGGCAGTGGATAACTCCTGGTTGAATCGTTAGAATTACTGTCTGTTTTAAAAAAATAATATTTCATGTGGGCAATAAAACGTGGCTGTAACCATCTGGCAAGAATGCATCGACTGCTTGAAAGCAGAACTACCCTCTCAACAATTCAATACTTGGATAAGACCGCTGCACGTAGAATTAGATTCGTCAGTCCTGCGGATCTTAGCGCCTAATCGATTTATTTTAGATTGGGTAAAAAGAAAGTTTTTGCCGCGAATTGCAGAAATATTAATAGAGCTGGGTGAGGCCTCACTTGAGATTCGGCTGGAAGTATTTAGTGGCGATGCATCTCTGAGAGTCGCATTAGCGGCGTCAAGCAGGCCGAGGGCAATCAAGAGAGTTGAAGAGACAGTTAATATCAATGATCAACCAAAGATACGGGCGAATGCAGCCCCAGCGATATCTTTAAATGCAAGCAGGGCGGCAGAATCAGCAAGGCGCAATGTTGACATCGTCATCGAGGGCAAGCTTAGGCATAGAGGCGCGCTGAATGTGGAAAACACGTTTGATAACTTTGTGGAAGGCAAGTCGAATCAGCTTGCTAGGGCCGCTGCGATACAGGTAGCTGAAAATCCGGGTTATGCCTACAACCCACTATTTATTTATGGAGGTGTAGGGTTAGGTAAGACTCACTTAATGCATGCAATCGGTAATTATTTGGTGGATAAAAAACCCGACGCCAAGGTTGTTTATCTGCACTCTGAGACTTTTGTTGCCACGATGGTAACAGCGCTGCAATTGAATGCTATTAATGAGTTCAAACGCTTCTACCGTTCAGTAGATGCCTTGTTGATTGATGATATTCAGTTTTTCGCGGGAAAGGAGCGATCTCAAGAAGAATTCTTTCATACCTTCAATGCCTTACTTGAAGGTGGGCAGCAGATAATATTGACTTGCGATCGTTATCACAAAGAGATCAACGGGTTGGAAGAACGGTTGAAATCCAGATTTGGCTGGGGGCTCACGGTTGCTGTCGAGCCGCCAGAATTGGAAACAAGAGCTGCAATCCTGATGAACAAGGCGGCACTATCAAACATCGAATTGCCGAATGATGTTGCCATGTTTATAGCACAGCGCCTTCGATCCAATGTTCGAGAGCTGGAGGGGGCATTGAAGCGAGTGATAGCACATTCTAATTTCACCGGGCAGAAAATTGATCTAGACCTTATAAAGGAAGCGCTTCGCGACCTTTTTGCATTACAAGACAAGCTAGTGACGATCGACAATATTCAGCGTTCCGTTGCTGAGTACTACAAGATTAAGATGGCAGATATGCTCTCGAAGCGTCGAAATCGGTCAGTGGCAAGGCCGCGCCAGGTTGCTATGTGCCTTTCTAAAGAATTAACGAACCACAGCTTGCCGGAAATTGGCGATGCTTTTGGTGGAAGGGACCATACAACGGTTATGCACGCTTGTAAGCAGGTTAAGAAACTTCGTGGTAGTTCTATAGACATACAAGAAGACTATAATAATTTGCTCAGGTCACTATCAAGCTAAGATTCGATTAACAGTGTCTGAGCCTGGAAGACTTCAGCTTAGATAGATAAGGAAAGCAAACAAATGCACTTTGTTATTTCACGAGAGGCTTTTTTGAAGCCCTTGCAATTAGTTAGTGGTGTTGTCGAGAGACGACAAACACTTCCAGTTCTCTCGAATGTGTTGTTGGAATTGAAGGAGAATGAGCTATCAGTTACGGGCACTGATCTTGAAGTCGAACTGGTCGGGCGAGTTATAGTAGATCAGGCGCATAACCTGGGCGCTGTTACGGTCCCTGCGCGTAAGCTCTTGGATATTTGCAAATCACTTTCTGATGATGCGATCATTGACCTCTCACTTGTAGATAATAAGGTGACCCTTAAGTCAGGTCGCAGCAAGTTTACACTTACTACCTTGCCAGCATCAGAATTTCCGGGGGTGGATGAGGAGCCAGATACTTTTTCTATTAACATGGCCCAGAGCAAATTGCGGGAATTGTTAGACAGCACAAGCTTTGCAATGGCACAGCAAGACGTGCGTTATTACTTAAACGGCATGTTGTTTGAAGTGGCCGGTGATTACTTAAGAGTGGTTGCCACTGATGGGCATCGCCTGGCCATGGAAACGCTCAATATGATCAACCCAATCATTGAGCCACAGCAACTAATATTGCCTCGAAAAGGAATCATGGAAATGGCTCGTCTGTTGACAGATGACTCTGGAGAAATATCGCTTACCTTCGGTCAGAATCACATTCGTGCGAGAGTGCCAGCTTTCACCTTCACGTCGAAATTGGTCGACGGGAAATTCCCCGACTACAACCGAGTCCTGCCGAAAGGTGGGAATAAGGTTCTTGTTGGAAACTGTCAGGAATTACGGCAGGCTTTTGCTCGAGCGTCGATATTGTCTAATGAGAAGTATCGTGGGGTACGGGTTTTTCTGTCTAACGGGGAATTAAAAATTCTTGCTAATAATCCTGAGCAGGAGGAAGCCGAAGAGATCGTTTCTGTTGAGTATGAAGGTGACTCCCTGGAGATTGGGTTCAATGTTAGTTATCTGATTGACGTTCTATCTACGCTGAGCAGCAAGCGAGCACGAATTACGCTTTCAGACCCCAATAGTAGTGCGTTGATTGAAGCAGAGGAAGGCAGTGATGCTTTGTATGTTGTAATGCCTATGCGTCTATAGATATCTGTCACCTAGTGAAGATGCAAACCCGGGTTGCTTATTCATGAGCATCATAGAGAAGCTTTCTGTTACTGCTGTCCGCAATATTTATGGCCTCGAATTTGAGCCGGGCCCCACCATCAATATTCTTCACGGAGAGAATGGGTCAGGAAAGACGAGTATTCTTGAGTCTATTCACCTGCTTGCCAGCGGTAGGTCTTTTCGCACTAATCGGCTTGAGCCATTAATTAATGGGGCTGAAGATGAGGCGATAGTTTTTGCGAGGCTGAGAGACGGTAAAGAGATAGGCCTGAGCAAGTCTAGAAGGAAAAAGCATCATCTGAGGTTTCGGTCGGAAAACCAATCAAGCTGGGAAAGTGTGGCGAGGGAGCTGCCTTGTCAAATACTAGATTCCAACTCTTTTCTGTTGTTAGAGGGCGGTCCTAAGTCTAGAAGACAGTTTCTTGACTGGGGTGTGTTTCACGTGGAACATAGTTTTGTAGAGAATTGGCGTCGCACCAAAAAATCAATAGCTAATAGGAACCTGTTATTGAAGCAGCGGTCTCCGGATTTTGCCCAAATTGAGGCCTGGGACTCCGAGCTCTGTCTGGCAGCGAGGGAGGTTCATATAGCAAGGGAAAAGTATTTCGAGGTATTTCTTCCCTTGTTCCTAGAGCTATATCGTAAGATGAATGGCGAATATGCCGATGCGCTTCATATTCAATATGAGAGGGGTTGGGAGGCCGGAAAAGAGCTTGAATATATTCTGATGGTGGGCCGGGATGTCGATATACGTTATGGGTCAACCCAGTGCGGCCCGCATCGGGCGGATCTTACCTTTAGAATTGGGCGTAATAAAGCGGTAGATATATTATCTAGAGGGCAGCAAAAAATTCTAGTCAGCACCATGAAGATTGCTCAAGGGTTCCTGCTGAGCCAAGCCCTAGATAGGAATTGTATATTCCTTATTGATGACTTGCCCTCTGAGCTTGATCATGACAATAGGGCTGCCATTCTTGGCCAGCTCGTTAGTATGGGAGGGCAGATTTTTGTTACTTGCGTTGAGATTGCCGGAATCTTGGATAGCCTCCCTGATCAGCCCAATTTGGAAACGTTCCACGTGGAACGTGGTACAATAAAGGCTTAATTTTTAGCTAAATTATCCGATGCGGCCCCCAACGCCCTGGAGTAGAAGTATGAGTGAAGAGACCGGAAGCGAATATAATTCTGACAGTATCAAAGTCTTAAAAGGGCTGGATGCTGTTCGGAAAAGGCCTGGAATGTATATCGGGGATACTGATGATGGAACTGGTCTGCATCATATGGTATTCGAGTTAGTTGATAATTCGGTCGATGAGGCGTTGGCAGGTCATTGCGACGAAGTGCAAGTAATCATTCACATCGGCGAGACCGTAACCGTGTCTGATAACGGCCGTGGAATACCGACTGAAATGCATGCTGAGGGAGTCTCTGCAGCAGAAGTTATAATGACTGTTCTGCATGCAGGCGGAAAATTTGACGACAGCAGTTATAAAGTTTCCGGAGGGCTCCATGGCGTCGGAGTCTCCGTAGTAAATGCCTTGTCTGAAGAATTAAAGCTGACTATTCGCCGCGATGGCAAGGTCCATGAGCAAGACTATTCGCATGGTGTTCCGCTTGCTCCGCTCGCCGTAGTTGGTGAAACTAATGCCACTGGTACTGAGTGTCACTTTAAGCCTTCTACCGATACGTTTTCGAATGTTGAGTTTCACTACGATATTTTAGCTAAGAAGCTGCGTGAGTTGGCGTTTCTTAACGCCGGAGTCGCTATTCGGCTTACGGACGAACGCTCAGGCAAAGAAGACCTTTACAAATACGAGGGTGGGTTAAAGGCTTTCGTTGATTATTTAAACAAGAATAAGGCTGCTGTAAATAAAGCGTTTTACTTCAGCTCTGAGCGTAAAGAAGATGGGATTACGGTCGAAGTTGCGCTGCAGTGGAATGATTCCTACCAAGAAAATATATTTCCCTATACAAACAATATCCCTCAAAGAGATGGAGGAACTCATCTTGCTGGCTTCAGGGGCGCGCTAACACGGGTTTTGAAAGGGTATATTGACAAGGAGTTGGCGAGCAGGAAAGGAAAAGAAGTTGTCACGTCTGGAGACGATGCTCGAGAAGGTTTGACCGCGGTTATTTCGGTAAAGGTGCCGGATCCAAAGTTTTCTTCGCAGACTAAAGATAAGTTAGTGTCGTCCGAAGTAAAAACCGTCGTTGAACAGGAGATGGCATCACATTTTAGTGATTATCTGTTAGAGAACCCTCAAGACGCAAAGCTTATTGTCGGTAAGATGTTAGATGCGGCTCGTGCGCGGGAGGCGGCGCGCAAGGCTAGGGAAATGACGCGACGAAAAGGCGCATTGGATATCGCCGGCTTGCCGGGCAAACTGGCCGACTGCCAGGAAAAAGACCCAGCACTTTCCGAAATTTATATAGTGGAGGGTGATTCAGCGGGCGGTTCCGCAAAACAGGGAAGGAACCGTAAAAACCAAGCTATTCTGCCATTAAAGGGCAAGATCTTAAATGTAGAGAAGGCGCGCTTCGATAAAATGCTTAGCTCCGTCGAAATCGGGACATTAATCAAAGCGTTAGGTTGTGGAATAGGTAACGAAGAGTTTGCACCGGAAAATTTGCGCTATCACAGCATTATTATTATGACGGATGCTGACGTGGACGGTTCACATATTCGAACTTTATTACTAACGTTCTTTTTCCGGCAGATGCGTGAGTTGGTAGAGCGTGGCCATATCTTCATCGCGCAACCGCCACTCTATAAGATTCGTAAGGGCAAACAAGAACAATATCTAAAAGATGATACTGAGTTGGCCGAATACCAAACCCAGATTGCTCTAGATGGGGCAAGCCTACATGTGAATTCCGGAGCTCCAGGAATTGCAGACGATGCACTTGAATCATTGGTGATGAAGTATAACAATAGCTATTCAATTATTAGCCGACTGGCGAGGCTCTACCCTACCGAAATTCTGGAGGCGATGATTTTCACTAGAAACTTAGCTGAGGATGAGCTAGATTCCGAAGCAGAAGTGAGTGGATGGATAGAGGAATTGTGTGCGAAATTTTTCGAATTGTATCCAAAGGTGAGTACTAACTATACTTTTGAAGCGAAAAAAGACGTGGAGAGACAATTGTTCCTGCCCGAAGCTACATTAAACATTCATGGTTTGGAAAGGTCTTTTGGGTTTAGTCGCGACTTTTTTCATTCTGGTGAATACCGTGCGCTTATTGATCTTGGAGAAACTCTGGAAGGTCTTATCGAAACCGGAGCCTACGTTAAGCGTGGAGAAAAAATAGAAGAAGTTTCCTCTTTCGCTGAAGCTATCGAATGGCTCACTAATGACGCCATGAAGGGCCACTATTTACAGCGCTATAAGGGTCTCGGTGAAATGAATCCAGATCAGCTCTGGGATACTACCATGAACCCCGAAACTAGAAGAATGCTGCAGGTAACTATCGAAGACGCAATCGGAGCCGACCAGCTATTCAACACTTTAATGGGCGATCAGGTAGAGCCACGGCGCGAATTTATCGAAGATAATGCGTTAGCTGCGGAAAATTTGGATATTTAGAGACTGTAAGCTAGAACACATGGAAAAGGGACTTATCTATGATCGGTATGAGTGCCAGCTAATTTTTTATAATTTCTCGAGTATTAATTTTTTTACAGTGGTAGTGAGTTTGCTTGCCTCTTTTTCACCCTTAAAAGATCTAGCTATCATCCCTTAATCCAAGAATACTCGAAACAACATCTGCTAAGTCGTCGTGAATGGGTACAAACAGATCGGACGTATCAGCAATATTTTGTTCGGTAATCGAACCCTTCCCAGTACGAACTAATATAGGCTTACAACCGAACGCCAGAGCAGCTTGAATATCTTTTAGGCTATCGCCTACGAAATAGCAGCCCTGAAGCTTACAAGAAAGCTCGTTCTCAATTTGCTCAAGGAGCCCAGTCTTTGGTTTTCTGCAAGAGCAGCCTTCATCAGGATGATGAGGACAGTAGAAGATACCATCGATAGTTCCGCCTGACTGTTTTACCATAGAACACAATAAATGATGTATTTCAGATAACTGATCGTCATCAAAATATTTCCGAGAAAGTCCAGATTGATTAGTTGCAACCACGACCTTAAAACCAGCCGCGCTTAGTCGTGCTATTGCGGTGATACTGCCTTCGATAGGAACGAATTCTTCCGCCGACTTTATATAGTCATCTGAGTCCTTATTAATCACGCCATCTCGATCTAGCACTATAATCTTCATAGTTGCCTCCTTGGAGTAAAAGAACTAAGAGGTGTGGAGGAAAGAAATATCCGCTACTTTAAGAAAAATATCACGTAATCGCTGTAACAGTGCAATCCGGTTAAAGTGCAGAGATTTATCGTCACACATAATAAGCACGTCATCAAAAAACCTATCTACAGAATCCTTAAGTTGGGAAAGCTCTGCAAGCGCAGACGTATAGTCGCCAGTATCGAACAAAGATGCCGTACTTAACTCTTTTTCGCGGAGCTGGTGAAAGAGGGCTATTTCAGCTTCGTCAACCAATAGTGACTCGTTAACCTCTGTCGATAGGGACGCGGCATCTACCTTGTCCAATAGGTTTGAGACTCGCTTATTCGCGGCTGCCAAAGAAGATGACTCCTCAAGCTTCACAAAACTAGATACAGCTTGTATTCGTCTCGCGAAATCGACTGGCTTGCGTGGTTTGATTTCCATTACAGACTGAAAAATATTGCTTGGAATGCCATCACCTGAATACCAGCTACGAAATCTTTCAAGCATGAATTCGAAAACATTCTCAGCAGTCTTCGGGTCTGTTTCAAGTGACCGATATGCACCAAGGGCCGTCTCTATACAGACAAATAGGTCTAGATCCAATTTGTTCTCGACTATGATTCGCAACACGCCTATGGCAGAGCGGCGAAGCGCAAAGGGGTCTTTAGAGCCGCTCGGAGGTTGGCCGATAGCAAATAATCCTACAATCGAATCGAGTTTGTCAGCAATAGCTAATATGCTACCTAAAGAGGTGGAGGGAAGATCACCACCTGCATATTTAGGCATATACTGTTCACTAATAGCGACGGCTACAGGCTCTGACTCACCATCATTGACAGCATAATAATAGCCCATTAGTCCCTGTAGATCGGCAAATTCGCCCACCATATTCGTGACCAAATCACACTTAGATAGCACGGCAGCCCTCTCAATTAGCGCTGCATTTTGTCCTGTATCTACTGCTAGAAATTTGGCTAGACTTGCGATTCTTAGACTGCGGTCGTAGACCGTACCTAGCTTCACTTGAAACACGACTTTCTTTAGTTGACCTAAACGATCTTCTAAGGCTATCTTTTTATCAGCCTCATAGAAGAATTTCGCGTCTGCTAGTCGCGGACGTATTACTCTTTCGTTTCCTTTAACGACCTGCGAAGAATCAGTGCTACGAATATTGCTCACGGTCACGAAATACGGCAGTAGCTCCTTGTTCTTGTTCAACAGGTAGAAGCATTTCTGATGAGATTTCATCGCTAGGATAAGGGCTTCAGACGGTACCTCCAAAAATAATTCATCGAATTGGCCTGTTAAGGCAACCGGATATTCAACGAGCCCTGTTACTTCATCAAGAAGTGATTCATCAATTACAGTCTCCGCATTGAGCTTCTCGCCCTCTCTAAGAATAGCATTCCGAATGAGTTCTTTACGTTTGGAAAAATCGGCGACAACATTACCAGGCTCCAGCATAAGTGCTTCATATTCGCCCGCTTTTCCGATGCTAATTTTGTCAGGGTGGTGAAAGCGGTGGCCAAAACTAACAGCACCAGACTTCACTCCCATGATAGTAGATGGAATGATCTTGTCGCCAAACAACATTACAAGCCAGTGGACTGGCCGAACAAATTCGTCTCTAGATGCACCCCATCGCATTTTTTTTGGAATAGGAAGCTTCGCGAGAGCCCCACTAACAATTGCAGGCAGCAGCTCATTTGTGGACCTACCAGATATCATAGTCGAATAAGAGAGTTTTTCTACACCGTCTTTATTTGCTCTGCCTAGGTCAGCTACCATTACACCGCAAGACTTGGCGAATCCCTCAGCAGCACGTGTTGGATTGCCATTAGTATCAAACGAAGCCTTTACAGCTGGACCAATTTTTTCGGTGCGTATGTCACCTTGTTTCTTTTGCAACGAATAGACCAAGACAGCCAATCTGCGAGGTGTAGCGAAGGACCTTACCTCACCGTGAGCTAGAGATTCATTTTTGAGCCCATCTATTACTCCAGCCTGAAATGATTCCGATAGCCTGGATAAAGCCTTTGGAGGCAATTCCTCTGTGCCTAATTCGACTAAAAAATCTTGTTTTGACATGTCTATTTGTCCAGAAATTCTTTACGGAGCGCTTCGCTGGCTAGCGGAAAGCCAAGCTGTTTACGACTCTCGTAATAGGCTTCCGCGACCGCACGCGCAAGTGTTCGCACACGAAGGATGAAGCGCTGTCGTTCTGTCACCGAGATAGCATTTCTTGAATCCAGTAAATTGAAATAGTGCGAAGCCTTGAGTACTTGCTCATATGCTGGCAGCGCCAGCTGCTTTTTTATAAGAGCTTCACATTGTCGCTCGCAATCATCAACATTGCGGAAAAGAGCATCGATATCGACATGCTCAAAATTAAAAGCGGACATCTCTACTTCATTTTGTTTAAAAACATCCCCATAGGTAATTACACCATCGGGGCCATCAGCCCATACAATGTCATAGATACTGTCGACGCCTTGAAGATACATCGCAATTCGCTCAATGCCGTAGGTAATTTCACCGCTAACTGGGTAACACTCCAGTCCACCTACCTGTTGGAAGTAAGTGAATTGCGTTACCTCCATCCCATTCAGCCATACTTCCCAGCCTAAACCCCAAGCACCAAGAGTTGGAGATTCCCAATTGTCTTCGACGAATCGAATATCGTGTATCGACATATCGATACCGAGAGAGCGCAATGAGTCTAGGTAGAGTTCTTGTATATTCTTTGGAGAGGGCTTCAGGAGCACCTGAAATTGGTAATAATGCTGTAACCTGTTGGGATTCTCGCCATAACGACCATCGGTAGGTCGACGACAGGGTTGAACGTACGCGGTGCTCCAAGGCTCGGGCCCGATGGCGCGTAAAAAAGTAGCCGAATGGAACGTCCCTGCGCCGACTTCCATATCGAGTGGTTGCATGATGACGCATCCTTGATCAGCCCAAAACTGCTGCAAAGCAAAAATGAGTCCCTGAAAGGTGCTACTGTCTAAATTCTTGTTCACGCGTTCGCCGATTTGCTTGAATAAATTTGAATGGCTTGTCTTGTTAAATCACTATGAAGTCAGAGGCTTGCAATTATCCTCGATTATCCCAAACTAATCCACCTACAGTCCTGATGGGGGAACAGCGTCTAAGGTGCATAAAATTGTTTCTGTGCGAGAATTATGCTTCCATTTCAACCTAATTTAACTGACCTACTAAACTGAGAAATCATTATCGATACACTTAAATATTATTTCTTCCTCTCATTCCTATTCATAACGGCGTGGATGCCACTGAGAATCTTACATGGACTGGCGTCGATCTGGGGATCAATGCTTTTCTATCTTCCCAATGGAGCACGAAATACTACTTTTAAGAACCTGAGTGTCTGTTTTCCAGATTTGTCTAATGTGGAAATCTCTCGCCTCGCGAAAGAGAGCCTCACTAGCACAGCGAGCACGGTAATGGAGATGGGTAAGTCGTGGATGTTACCGATCGATAAGACCTATTCCCTCGTGACCCAAGTCGAAGGCCTTAGAGAACTCAGGCAGGCGGTGAACGGGAAGCAAGGCGTAATCTTGCTTGCACCACACTTGAGTAACTGGGAAATTTTTGGGATGTATGTTAGTCAGAACATTACATCGACCTTCATGTATCATCCTCCGAAGTTACCAGCGCTAGATCGACTGCTACAGCGCACTCGGTCTCGAGGCGGAATCAACTTGGCACCGGCTGATCGAAAGGGAGTCTCTCTGGTTGTCAAAGCGCTGCAGAGGGGCGAGATGGTAGGTATTTTGCCTGATCAAGTACCGAATGACGAAGGAGGAGAATTCGCTAATTTTTTTGGCAAACAGGCGCTAACGATGACATTGGTAAGTAAGCTTTTAATGCGCTCACGGGCCAGAGTTTTTTCTGGTTTTGTAGTGCGTCTACCAAAAAGTGGAGGGTTTAAGTTAACTATCCGAGAAGCGGATCAATCGATCTACAACAAAGACCTCATCACATCAGTCGGTGGACTCAATAAGTCAGTAGAAGACTGTGTCCACGTCGCCGTAGATCAATATCAGTGGGAATACAAACGATTCCGTAGACAGCCGGATGGGGAAAAATTTTATTGATATTACTAATATCCCTAAGCATCACCGATAATTAACTTAAGAGAGTTTACTTAGAATAGCCGCTTACATGAAAATAATAACGATATGCGAAGCGCCTATCTTTTCCAGAACATTGGAGTGAAAAGCACCAGTAAAGTAAATATTTCCAGCCGCCCCAATAACATTGCAAAACACAATATCCATTTTGCCGCGATAGGTAGTTGGCCGTAAGTCACTGAAACTTCGGCGAGACCAGGGCCGAGGTTATTTATGCATGCGCCTACGGCACTAAAGGCCGTAACAATATCTAGACCTGTAGCGAGCAATGCTAGCAGCATAATCATAAATGCCATTACATAGAACGCGAAGAAACCCCAAACAGATTCCACTATACGATCAGAGACCCGCTGGCCTCCAAGCTTGATGGGTATAACGGCATGGGGATGAATCAATCGCTGGACCTCTCTAAAGCCTTGTTTGAAGATCAAAAGGATCCGTATAACTTTCATTCCGCCGCCGGTAGAGCCGCCGCAGGCACCTATGATAGCGGCATATAGGAGGACGTAGGGTAAAAACAGAGGCCAAGAATTGAAATCGGCCGTTGCAAAACCTGTAGTCGTCGCCATAGACACGACTTGAAAAACACCTTTTATCGTGGACTCGAATAGGCTCGAGTACACATCAGAAAAATATAGCACTGCAACCGTAGCGACTGAAACAGATCCAAGAATGAATGCGTAGAACTTAAATTCAGGGTCAAGGAGATAGTGGCCAAGCTTCCTTCTCTGCCAAGCAGTAAAGTGTAAGGCAAAATTCACGCCCGCAATAAACATGAATATGATGGCAATGATGTCCACAGCGGGGTTGTCGAAATAACCGAGGCTAAGGTCGTGAGTAGAGAAGCCGCCAATGGCAACGGTTGTGAAGCTATGACTAATCGCATCGAATAGATCCATGCCAACAATCCAGTACGCGAGTGCGCAAACAATTGTTAACGTGAGATAGATATACCAAAGGGCTTTTGCTGTTTCGGCAAGTCGAGGCACCAACTTATTATCTTTCACTGGCCCTGGGCTTTCGGCTCGGTAGAGCTGCATCCCACCAATACCAAGCATTGGCAGCAATGCCATGGCTAGGACGATGATGCCCATTCCGCCAAGCCACTGGAGCTGCTGTCTATAGAATAGAATCGATTTTGGTAAGTCATCGAGACCAGATATCACCGTAGCACCGGTAGTGGTAAGCCCAGAAAGCGATTCGAATACTGCATCAGTTATGGACAATTCTACAGCAGAGGAGAAAATAAACGGTAAGGAGCCTGCTACACCTAGTACCGCCCAGAACAGGGTTACGACCAAAAATCCGTCTCGTGTGCCTAAATCTGCGTGTGATCTGATAGTTGTCAGCCACATCAAGAAACCAATACTAAAAATAATAAGTAGAGAGTCCGTAAAAACGTTTGCCATACCATCTTCATAGATATGGGAGACGATCAATGGCGGTAAATTGCCTAACACACTAAAGAGCATTAGCAATATACCTAATATTTTTATGATGATTGAGGCGTGCATAGTTTTCGTAGCTTTTAGAAGAAGCTGAAACCAACTTGGAACAGTCGCTCTACTTCAGGAATACGTTTGCGATCTACAAGAAACAAGATCACGTGATCGTCAGGCTCGACGATGGTGTTGTCATGAGCGATGAGCACTGCATCATTACGAACGATAGCTCCAATCGTTGTCCCTTCCGGCAGATCGATATCTTCGATAGCCCGGCCCACTACTTTTGATGAAGCTTCATCACCATGAGCGATTGCTTCCATTGCCTCGGCAGCCCCCCTGCGAAGAGAATGCACATTTACTACATCACCGCGTCTAACGTGTGCGAGCAGCTTTCCGATTGTTGCTTGTTGTGGAGAAATAGCAATATCTATTTCGCCACCTTGAACGAGATCAACGTAGGCGGAATTATTGATAAGCGCCATGACCTTCTTCGCGCCGAGTCTCTTTGCTAAAAGAGAGGACATGATATTCGCTTCGTCGTCGTTAGTAAGCGCGAGAAAAACATCGGTATCAGAAATATTCTCTTCGATTAGAAGATCGCGCTGAGATGCTTCGCCGTTTAGCACTATAGCGTGATTTAAGGTTTCCGAGATTAAAGAACAGCGCTCCAGATTTCTCTCAATAATCTTAACTTGATAGCGGCCCTCAACACTCTCGGCCAGGCGCATACCAATATTGCCACCACCGGCAATCATCAATCTCTTATAGGGTTTGTCCAAGCGTCTTAGTTCGCTCATGCATGCGCGAATGTCTTTCTGTGCTGCCACGAAAAAGACCTCATCATCTGCCTCGATAACTGTAGAACCTTCGGGAATAATCGGGCGGCCCTTACGGAAGATTGCAGCCACGCGAGTGTCCACGGAAGGCATGTGTTGGCGTAGTAAACGAATCTCTTGGCCAACCAGCGGGCCGCCATAGTAAGCCTTCACCGCGACGAGCTGCACCTTACCATCCGCAAAATCCAATACCTGAAGTGAGCCCGGCAGGTCTAACAAACGTTCGATGTCACTAGAGACAATTAACTCAGGACTGATAACAGTATCCACGGCAATCCCGTGCTGGCCGAATAGCTTGTCTGAAACGAGATAGGAAGAGGAACGAATGCGGCAGATTTTCTTTGGCGTTTGAAACAGAGAATAGGCCACGCGGCAGGCGACCATATTAATTTCGTCGCTTTCGGTTACCGCAATGATCATGTCGGCGTCTTGGCCACCAGCTTTCTCTAAGACATCAGGTAGAGAAGGATGGCCGGCTACGGTGCCTATATCGATATGATCCTTAAGTTCGCGGAGCTTCTCGGTGTCTGCATCGACGACGGTAATGTCGTTGGCCTCATTCGCTAGGGTTTCGGCTAGAGCACTGCCAACCTGGTTGGCGCCGAGGATAATTATTTTCATGCTGGCCTTACATTATCAATCGAACGAATCTAAAAATCTACACGGACTCTTTTCGCAATATCGCGTAGAAGAAACCATCAGGGCCTGAGCGGTTTCCTGGAAGGATTTGCCTACCGTAGGCACATTCTACTCCCCAATTGGCTGTAATGGCTTCATATTTAGCGCTATCAGTGAAATCGAGAAAACGTTTAATGGTTTCTTCATTTTCGTGCCTTAGCAAAGAACAACTCGTGTAAAGCAAAAGGCCTCCTGGTTTGAGGCAAGCCCACAATTTATTTAGTAGAACCGATTGAACCTTTCCCAAGGGTTTTATTTGTTCAGGCTTTCTCAGCAATTTAATATCTGGGTGTCGGCGAATGACACCAGTAGCTGAACAGGGAGCATCGAGAAGAATGCGGTCGAATTGATTGCCGTCCCACCATGTCTCTAATTCGCTGGCGTCTGCAGCCACCAAGTTCGACTCGAGCCCCAACCTCCCCAAATTTTCTCGTATTCGCTCTAGCTTTGACTGACTCTTATCTATAGAAGTCAAGCTTGTAAGTGAGTGTTCACATTCAAGGATATGACAGCTTTTGCCCCCGGGAGCGGCACAGGCATCAAGTACGTGCTGACCTGTCTCGAGTTGGAGCAGGGAAGGCACAAGTTGGGAAGCCTCGTCTTGTACGCTTACCTTGCCCTCGGCGAATCCTGGTAAATCGGTGACCGGGGCTGGCTTATCCAAATATAAGGCGGAATCAGTTAAGTGGCCTACAGTAGCGCCAATGCCGTCATCTGTGAGTAATTTGAGGTATTGCTCACGGGAGTTTTTTGCCAAGTTAACCCTAAGGGTCATAGGAGGGCGCTGGTTACTGTTCTGGAATATAGATCGTGCCTGCTCTGGCCATTGCAAGTTAATTTCTGACTCTAACCAGCTCGGAAACGCCAGACTTTCATTGGGCTGGCTGGACGCTAGCGATTCCTCTGACTCTTCTCTCCTACGCTGGTATCCACGCAAGACAGCATTTACTAAACCTTTCGCCCAAGGTTTCTTGAAGATCAGGGTCGCTGAAACAGCCTCATTGATAACTGCATATTCAGCAACCTCAAGCTCTCTCAATTGATAGAGCGCACAAATCATCAAGCATTTAATGTCTAAATCTTGCTTCTTGAGTGGCTTGTTAAGCAGCTGCGCGAGTAAGAACTCCAAGGCGAAGTACCAGCGGCAGCAACCGTAACTGCTCTCTTGTATCAGACTAAACTCTGGGTGGTCTTTGTGATTGGCTAATAGAGTATTAAGTGAACCACGATCCTTGAGCAGAGAGCAGAGTATTTTTGCAACTATGGCTCTGCTATTACTCATTTTATCTTGGTCGCTCATAGTCAAATGCAACGCCGCGAGAAAATAATTCCGGACGCGAATTGCTAATGTCTTTTACAGTTGCCGAATTTTTCCCTGGCAGTTGTATTCGTTTTACTTCTAGTGCTCCAGAACCACAACGTACTGTGAAATGCGATTTATCACTTTCCACTATCTGCCCTGGCTTGTCATTGAAGTTATAAACTGATACTGATCCTTCAAGAATACGTAGGCGCTGATCGTTCAATATAGTATAGGCAGGATTTCTTCCTATACCTGCACGAATTTGACGATCAATTTCAGGCGCGCTTAGTCGCCAGTCGATAAATGCCTCAGACTTTTCCAGCTTAGCCGCGTAATTGCTATTTTCTTCATTCTGAACTGTAGCCCTAGATTGATATTTTTCTAAATCGCAAAGAATTCTTAAAAGTGCTGTTTGACCCGCTATTTGTAGCTTTTTTTCTAGATCGATACGATTGTCGGTGGCACGAATCTGTACAGACTCCTTATCCAACATTGCGCCAGTATCCAGCCCTTCATCCATCTGCATGATCGTGATGCCCGATATCTTATCTCCGGCTAACAGTGCGCGCTCGATCGGAGCGGCGCCACGCCACCGGGGCAATAACGATGCATGTACATTTAAGCAGCCAAGCGTTGGGGCATCGAGTATTGTTTTAGGAAGTATGAGCCCATAGGCAACTACGATCATCAAGTCACAATCGTGCGAGACAAGCGTTTCAGTTTCCTGCGCGGGCCTTAGGCTTCGTGGCTGAAAAATAGCAAGTTCATGCTCTAGAGCGATTTGCTTGACAGGGCTTGCTTGTAATTTTTTGCCGCGACCAGCAGGGCGGTCAGGCTGAGTATAGACTGCTACCACATGATGGCCCGCGTTTAGCAATGCTTGCAGATGAGTAGCAGCAAAAGTAGGTGTACCAGCAAAACAAATTCGGAATTTTTTCATTTATTCAGGCAGACTTCTTATGTTCTTTTTCTAGCTTAGCGCGAATCCGATGCCTTTTTAATGCGCTGAGATAGTCCACGAATAATTTGCCGTTGAGATGATCTATCTCGTGCTGAATACATGTCGCTAGAATGCCTTCGACAGTTAGTTCCATCTTTTCGCCCATCGCGTCTTGTGCTGTTATCTTAACCATCCTAGGCCGGGACACCGTTTCATAAAAACCAGGTACTGAGAGGCAGCCCTCGTCATATTCGGATAGTTCATGTTCAACAATTTCGAATTCTGGATTAATAAATACTTGAGGAGCGTCCCGGTTTTCAGAAACATCTATTACCAATAAACGCTTATGAACGTTTATCTGAGTTGCGGCGAGCCCGATCCCCTCAGCCTCATACATTGTTTCGATCATATCCTCGATCAAGACTTCTAGCTCTTCGTCGAAAACAGTGACGGGCTCGGCTATTTTTCTTAGTCTGGAATCAGGAAATTCAAGTATTTGTAAAATCGACATGGTCGCGAAAGCCTGCAGAAATAGTGGGACTCATTATGTGAACCGCTTCTAATGATAATTATAGCGTATTGCCAACATATGAACTCAATGCTTTTAGTGCGGAGGGCTAAGTATGATGAACTTGATGATATACATCAATCGACAAGAAATACAAACGAAGATCCTTGTGCTGAGAGCGCTAGAGACAAGGAACGATCAATTATTTAAATTCAATACTGCAACGACTGCTAATGATCAAAGTTGTTTACTCCATGCGATATAAAGTGGGTATAGGCTCAGCATGCCAGACTTGAATACTGAGCTTATCAAACTTGAAGTAGCAGGATTAATTCTCCAGCAGGGCGGTCGCCACATTGAGCTAGACCAGCGCTCGGTCTAGTTTTCTTGCATAGATTAGCGGTCTGCGGTAGTTTCCCCACTCATCAATTTCTAGGGTTCAACCACTATGAGCACAGCGTTTGTCGCTATTTTAATGGGGTCAGAAAATGACCTACCTATTATGCAATCTGCGGCCGATATTTTGAAGCAGCTTCAGGTCAATTATGAAGTGAAAATTACTTCGGCACACCGAACACCCAGCATTACTCAAGCCTATATAAGTGACGCGCAGGAACGAGGGTGTCAGGTATTTATCTCCGGCGCCGGTCTTGCTGCCCATTTAGCCGGCGCTACTGCAGCACACACTACAGTTCCCGTAATTGGTGTGCCTATAGATTCCGGCACGCTCAGCGGATTAGATGCCTTGCTCTCTACGGTCCAAATGCCAGCCGGTATTCCTGTAGCCACTGTCGCGATTGGCAAAACAGGTGCGAAGAATGCAGCCTTTTTAGCCGCTCAGATCCTATCGCTCGCGGATGCCGACTTGGCTGGCAGAGTGAAAGCCGAGCGCGCGGCAAACAGTGAAAAAGTGCAGGCCCAAGACAAGGCATTACAGGAATCCCTTAGCTAACTGCCGTGATCGGTTAACATTGTTGCCGATCTGGTAAATGAGATTTGTACGTGACCAAGCTGAACATTCAACTAGCTTGCCAAGCGCTAAAGCAAGGCAATATTATCGCCTATCCAACCGAGGCTGTTTGGGGGCTAGGCTGTGACCCTTACAGCGAAACGGCTGTAGATAAAATTTTGCGTGTAAAAGATCGTTCGATAAACAAAGGGTTAATTCTGATAGGCGGGAGTGTGGATCAGTTCGAGCCACTACTTAGTAGGCTTAGCCTAGAGCATAGGGATAAGCTGGATGCCTCATGGCCAGGCCACATTACTTGGCTAGTTCCAGACCCTGATCAGCTGATTCCACAATGGATTAAAGGTAGCTACAAATCGGTGGCGATACGCGTGAGCGCCCATCCAGTGGTGCAGAAATTGTGTTCTACTTTCGCCGGGCCCCTGGTATCGACATCAGCGAATATGGCTGGAGAAGAAGGAATTAGATCTAGAATAATACTTGAAGACAAATTTGCAGATAATATAGCCTGGATAGTAGATGGAGAAATCGGACAGGCAGCTAAGCCGTCTGAGATGAGGGAGCTATTCTCTGGGAAAGTTATACGCTGAACTGGGGTTAGGCGGCCCAGCTCAAGAAGTATTGGAAGGAATCGCGAGGAACGCACATTGAGCAAGATTGACCCGAATGAAGTCAAAGTTTTTCTATTAGAACTGCAATCCAGTATTTGCGCGGGGCTAGAGGCATTAGACTCCGGAGCAAGCTTTCAGACGGATCGGTGGGACCGAGAGAAAGGAGGTTCGGGAGTTAGTCGCGTCATCAGTGATGGTAAAGTATTCGAAAAGGGCGGCGTTAATTTTTCTCATGTGTTTGGTGAAGCAATGCCGTTATCTGCTACTGCAACTAGGCCTGACCTTGCCGGCAGAGCCTGGCAAGCGATGGGAGTCTCATTGGTGATTCATCCTAGCAATCCGTTTGTGCCGACTTCTCACGCAAATTTCAGAATGTTCGTGGCAGATAAAGAGGGTGAAGAAACTGCATGGTGGTTTGGCGGCGGCTACGACCTAACTCCTTACTATGGTTTTGAAGAAGATTGTGTCCATTGGCACCAAAAAGCTAAAGATGCATGTGAGAATTTTGGTGATAAGTATCACCCTCTTTTTAAGAAGCAATGTGATCATTATTTTCAAATCAAGCACAGACAAGAACCGCGGGGAATTGGAGGGCTATTTTTCGATGACTTTAATGAACTTGGTTTTGATAAAAGTTTTGAGTTTGTTAAATCCATGGCGAAAAGCTATCTCGAGGCCTACATACCTATAGTCAATAGGCGCAAAGACATTGCCTATACTGACCACCACAAAAAGTTTCAGGAATACAGGCGAGGCCGATATGCCGAATTCAATCTTGTGTATGATCGGGGTACACTATTCGGGCTACAGTCAGGTGTTGGAAGGATTGAGTCGATTCTTATGTCACTGCCGCCAGTAGTTCGTTGGACCTATGATTGGCATCCTAAAAAAGGCAGTGATGAAGAAAAACTTACCACCAAGTTCCTGAAACCTCGGGAATGGGTGTAGCCTCTCAGGTTGAAGCTTGGTAGAAATAGAAAGAAGAGAAATATCTATCGTTTCCAAATATGCAGTACTCGGCAATCCAGTAAGCCATAGCAAGTCACCACTGATCCATTCCTTGTTTGCAGAGCAGACTGGTCAGTCGATGAGCTATCTGGCTATTCAGTTAGAAGAAAATGAATTCGAAGGATTCGTGAGAAATTTTTTCGCAGAAGGAGGCGGAGGACTGAATGTCACGGTTCCCTTTAAGGGAAACGCATTCACATTGGCAGCGAGCTGCTCTCCGAGGGCAGAGCTAGCACAAGCCGTAAACACTCTATTTCTGGATGATGAAGGGAAGATTTGTGGTGATAATACAGACGGCGTTGGGTTGGTGACCGATCTTAGGTTGAACAATAAGGTAGCCATTAATGGCAAAAGGGTGCTTGTTCTAGGTGCCGGTGGTGCTGTTCGCGGAATAATGGCTGCGCTCGTTTATGAACAAGCAGCTGGAATAACAATTGTTAATCGAACTCTATCTAAAGCTGAGCTCTTGGTGGAAGAGATGAAATCTATGGCGCCGGTCGAAGCTATG
>Ga0308001_10000257_pt1 | contig 25773 bp, 35 predicted proteins | sample Neamet5_FD_203167 | JGI IMG/M metagenome (GOLD analysis project Ga0308001, IMG submission 203167) | Marine microbial communities from water near the shore, Antarctic Ocean - #5 | ecosystem: Environmental > Aquatic > Marine > Unclassified | place: Southern Ocean | collected 2014-06-04
TATACGTTTTAGAGCTTTGTTAGAAACATATGGTCTAATTATGCCATTTTATAAATTAAAGTTATTTAAGGGGGAATCTAGCGTCTATTCGATGTATATAGACAATTACTTTATGAAGGTTTTGGTAAATAATAAAAATGATCACGAATTTTTTAAAAAAATAACTAAGTATAGGAATTCTAATTAAAAATTTCAGCAATCATACATCTAACACTTCCACCTCCACATTTCTCAATAGTATCAACGGAACTATAAATTAACTTTGAATAATTATTTAATTTTTCTATTTGATTTTTATTAAGAGAATCATGAGCAGTTTTACTCATAAAAAGAAAGCTATGGTTATCTTTCCTTAATTCAATCATGTTTCCTGCAAATGAATTTAATTGATTTTCAGAAATAGTTATTATTTCTTTATTATCCTCTTTTAGATTATTTATTACTTTTTCCTTTTCTTTTTTATCATCTATTGCATCCAAACATATAACACTGTAATTTTCAGCAATACACATCATTACATTTGTATGATAAATAGGTTTTCTTTTGTTTTGATGATCTTGAAACGAATTGAATACAATGGGCATATATTCGAAATCATTACAAAACTTATAAACAAGATCCTCATTGGTTCTTTCGGAAATAGAGCAATAAGACTTTTTATTAATTCGATCAAGAACCATACTACCAGTTCCTTCTAAAAAACATTCTTTTTTTTCTGCACCACTATAATCTGTTGATTGATTGATTTTAATATTTTTTTGTTCTAAAAATTGTAAAACCATTTCATTTCTTTCTAGTCTTCTATTCTTTGCATACATTGGGTAAAGAGCAATTCTTTTTTTTGAATGAAAAGTAATCCAATTATTAGGATATATAGAATCTGGTGTATCTTGTTTTAAATCATCCTGATAGACATAAACATCAATTCCACATTCTTTGATTTTAAAAACCAAATTATCAAATTCTGAAATTGCATTTTTTAGAATTGATTCGTCATTTATGTTCAATATTTGATTTTGAAAATAATTATTATCAATAGTTTCAGAATTTCTTCGAAAACATGAGGGCCTAATCATTAAAACGGAATGCAAATTATTATTCATAATTTAATTTCTTATAAGCGGTAAAGAAGTACACCTGAATAATCCTTCTTGCTTAGATATCTCATTAAAAGAAACTTTTTCAACAATAAATCCTTTTGACTCTAACCAATTGTTTAATCTGATAAAACTGGGTTCTGATACAATCACATTGTGATTAATGGAAAGGACATTACTATTCATTTGATACATTTCTTTATTATTAATCTCATAGATATTATCAGTTCCAAAAAAAGATTTAAGCCACTGATAATCCTCTTTATGACTAAAAGCATCAGGATAAATAATTGCTTTATCGTAACCAATCATTTGCAAACAACAATCTAGGTGAAGAACGTTGCTTAAAGGATCCGTATTGGATTTTTTTAAATGAAAACCTTTTACATTTTTATTTGGAAAAAAATTTTTGAAGTAAGTAATCGCCTCTTTATTCGTTCTAGCTGTAAATAAATCAGGATAATTTTCTTTACCATAATAACCAATAAAAATATTTTTATTTGAAGATAAAACATCTCCTCCCTCCACATGCACTTTCTCAGGAATATTAATTATTCCTCCACTAAAAGAATTAATGATTGACTTGATTCCATCAAATTCTTTGTCTCTTTTAGGGAGAATATTAGATTTAAAAAAGTAACTGTCTATTACAAAACCTACATCTCTTGTGAAAATTTGATTGCAATTATTAATATTTTCTGGACGATGTACAATTACTCCATGTTTTTTTAAAACATTAGAAAAATTTTCTAATTCAATAATCATATCGGATTCCAATGGATAGTTTCCTGATTTTAAATTTTCAATTGATTTTGGATCATATAAATCTTCCAATTTAGGAGTTCCTCCTAAATTTTTAGCTATACCAATAATTACAGAAATAAGAGCTGAAGTTTCATCGGACACAGAGAAATTCACCATACTTGTATGTAATTAAAATTAGCGTGATTCTATATTTGTGAAATTTCTTAGATTTTCACCTGTGTATATTTGTCTAGGTCTTCCTATTGGTTCTTTATTTTTTCTCATTTCTCTCCAATGTGCAATCCAACCTGGAAGTCTTCCTAGTGCAAACATAACGGTGAACATTTCATTTGGAATCTTCAATGCTTTATATATAATTCCAGAATAAAAATCAACATTTGGATAAAGTTTTCTATCAACAAAATACTGATCTTCTAAGGCTTCTTTTTCTAAATCTTTTGCTATTTCTAAAATCGGATCATCTATACCTAGTTCATCCAACACTTTGTCAGCTGCAACTTTAATAATTTTAGCTCTTGGATCAAAATTTTTATAAACTCTGTGTCCAAAACCCATTAGTCTAAACGAATCCGACTTGTCTTTAGCTTTTGCCATAAACTTTTTGGTGTCTCCACCGTCATTTTCGATAGCTTCAAGCATTTCTAATACCGCTTGATTTGCTCCACCATGCAGTCTACCCCAAAGAGCGGAAATCCCAGCTGAAATTGAAGCAAAAAGACCAGCTTGTGAAGAACCAACTATTCTAACAGTTGATGTAGAACAGTTTTGCTCATGATCACCATGCAATATCAGTAATTTATTAATCGCATTAACTAAAGTATCATTTTGAACATACTCACGATTAGGTAATTGAAACATCATCTTGGTAATATTCTCAACATAACCTAAAGAGTAATCACCATAATCTAATGGCAAACCTCTTCTTCTTCTATAAACCCATGCAACTAAAATTGGAATTTTTGCTAATAAGTTTACAAAGGCATCATACATGTCATCTTCTGAATTAACATCAACTGCTAAAGGATCAAAAGCAATTAATGCACTAGTAAGTGATGAAAGAATTCCCATAGGGTGAGCTGACTTTGGAAAATTTTCTAGAATTTTTTTTATATCCTCATCTATTAAAGAATTTTCATTTATATCGCTCAATAATTTATCTAATTGTTCTTTATTTGGAAGTTCTCCATAAATTAGTAAAAAAGCTACTTCTAAAAAGTCAGCTTTTTCAGCTAACTCTTCAATAGAGTATCCTCTATATCTCAAAATTCCTTTTTCTCCATCCAAAAATGTTATACTACTTTGACATGAACCAGTATTTTTATATCCAGGATCTAGAGTTATTACATTTGAATTAGTTCTAAGAGTACTAATGTCTATTCCTAGTTCTTTTTCTGAACCTATAATTAAATCTAATTCAATTTCTTTGCCCTGAATTTTTAATTTTGCCTTTTCACTCATAAATAAATGTTATTATAAAATTAATGAAAAAAAACTTAGTCTAAAATGCTATTTTAAAAGCCTTTTCACATGGAAAGTAAGCATCAGATCCTAATTGTTCTTCTATTCTCAATAATTGATTGTACTTAGCTATTCTATCACTTCTGGAAGCTGATCCAGTCTTAATTTGACCTGTAGATAAACCTACTGCTAAATCAGCGATAGTATAATCTTCTGTTTCACCAGATCTGTGAGACATAACACAGGTAAAACCAGCTTTATGAGCCATATTAACAGCATCAATAGTCTCTGAAAGAGTTCCTATTTGATTAACCTTAATCAAAATAGAATTTCCTATTTTATTTTTTATTCCGTTAGAAAGTCTATCAACGTTAGTAACAAATAAATCATCACCAACAAGCTGTACTTTATCCCCGCAAATTTTTGTTAAATATTCCCATCCGTCCCAATCATTTTCGTCCATACCATCTTCAATTGAAATGATAGGAAATTTTTTTGCTAAATCTGATAAATAATCTGCTTGCTGCTCTGAATTTAAAATTTTACCATCTTTTCCTTCAAATTTAGAATAATCATACATACCATTTACGTAAAACTCTGATGATGCACAATCTAAAGCAATCATTACTTGATCACCAGCAGAATATCCGGATTTTTCTATTGCTAAAATAATAGTATTTAGAGCGTCTTCCGTTCCATCTAATTTTGGAGCAAAACCCCCCTCATCTCCAACAGATGTAGTTAATCCTCTGTCGGTAAGAATTTTTTTTAAATTATGAAAAATTTCCGTACCGATTTGCATTGCATGTGTAAAAGAAGTTGCTTTAACAGGCATAATCATAAACTCCTGAAAAGCAATTGGAGCATCAGAATGAGACCCACCATTAATAATATTCATCATTGGTACGGGAAGAGTCCTTGCTTTATTGTCTGAAATATATGAATATAGTGGAATTTTTCTTTCGTTACTAGCAGCTTTGGCAGCTGCTAATGAAACTCCTAAAATAGCATTTGCTCCCAATTTTGCTTTGTTAGAAGTACCATCTAAATCTATCATTAATTTATCTATTTTTTTTTGATCAAAAACGGAAATGCCAATAATTTCTTTAGCAATTATATCATTAACATTATTAACAGCATTTGTAACTCCTTTTCCCATATATTTATCTCCTCCATCTCTTAACTCAACTGCTTCATGTTCACCTGTTGAAGCTCCAGATGGTACAGCTGCTCTTCCTAAAAAACCATTATCTGTTAATACGTCTACCTCGACAGTTGGATTTCCTCTAGAATCAAAAATTTGTCTAGCAAAGATTTTGGATATTTTACTCATATTTATTTATTAGATTTTATCATTTCAATAAATTGATCGAAAAGATAATTTGAATCGTGAGGACCAGGACTAGCCTCGGGGTGATATTGAACCGAAAAACAATTATTGTTTTTTATTTTTATTCCAGCAATAGTATCATCATTTAGATGAACGTGAGTTATCTCAATATTACTATTTGATTCTGTTTGTTCTCTTGAAATTGCAAAGCCATGATTTTGTGAAGATATTTCTCCTTTACCAGTTTTTAAATTTATAACTGGATGATTGATTCCTCTGTGACCATTATGCATTTTATAAGTTGAAATACCATTTGCTAAAGCAATAATTTGATGTCCTAGACATATTCCAAAAAGTGGAATTTTAGTTTTTAAAATATCTTTAGCTGTTTGGACTGTTTTTTTCAATGGTTCAGGATCACCAGGACCATTTGAAATGAAATATCCATCTGGGTTCCATTGAGACATCTCTTCAAAGGTTGTATTGAAAGGAAAAACTTTAACATAAGCTCCTCTGTTAGATAAATTTCTTAATATATTTTTTTTAATTCCAAGATCTAAAGCAGCAATTTTAAATTTAGACTTCGTATCTCCGTAAAAATAAGGTTCTTTAGTAGAAACTTTAGACGCTAGCTCTAAACCTTTCATTGAAGGTAAGTTGTTTAAATTTTCTTTTAACTCACTTATGGAATTAATTTTTGTTGAAATAACAGCATTCATTGCTCCATTATCTCTAATGTGTGAAACAAGTGCTCTAGTATCTACATCAGAAATTGCAACTACATTATGTTTTAAAAAAAAATCTTGTAGTGAATTATTTCCTGCAGGTCTTGAAAATTTTGAGTTAAAATTTTTACATATTAAACCTGCTATTTTGGGGCTATCAGATTCAAATTCCAGATCATTTACTCCGTAATTTCCTATGTGAGCATTTGTAGTTACCATTAATTGTCCAAAATAAGATGGATCAGTAAAAATTTCTTGATAACCTGTCATACCTGTATTAAAGCACAGTTCACCATACGCAGTTCCATCTACGCCTAATGCTTTACCAAAGAAAATAGTACCGTCTTGTAATATAATTAAAGCTTTATTTCGGTTGGAGTATTCCTTCATTCTTATTCAAAATTAATAAAAAAAAAAGGGATAAACATTAAGAATATCCCTCGATTTAATCGATTATTATTAATAATTTATTATTTATCTAATTTTGTATCATCATTTTGAGAATTTGAAGATACATCGTTTTTAACTTCTGTATTATCAGATTCCTCAACAACAGCGTCCTCTATTGATGATGGTTTAGATTTTTTTCTTCTTCTAGTTTTCTTGTTAGAATCGGTGTTTAAATTATATATAGTATTGAAATCTACTAGTTCTATCATAGCCATACTGGCGTTATCACCTAACCTATTCCCAAGTTTAACAATTCGGGTGTAACCACCTGGCCTATCTCCAATTTTTTCAGAAATATTTCTAAAAAGTTCAGTTACAGCATACTTATCTCTTAAATAACTAAATACAATTCTTCTATTGTGAGTAGAATCATTTTTAGATTTAGTAATTAATGGTTCAACGAACCTTTTTAAAGCCTTTGCCTTAGCAACGGTTGTATTTATAGACTTATGCTCAATAAGAGAACAAGCCATATTAGCCAACATATATTTTCTGTGTGCTGTTTTACGACCTAGATGTGCAATTTTTTTACCGTGTCTCATAGTTAATTATTAATCTTTATCTAACTTATATTTAGATAGGTCCATTCCAAAATTTAATCCTTTAAAAATCACTAACTCTTCTAATTCTGTTAAAGATTTTTTACCAAAGTTTCTAAATTTCATTAAGTCACTTTTATTAAATGAAACTAAATCTCCTAGAGTATCGACTTCAGCAGCTTTTAAACAATTCAAAGCTCTAACTGATAAATCCATATCGATTAATCTAGTCTTTAGTAATTGTCTCATATGTAAAGACTCTTCATCGTAAGTCTCAGTTTGTGCAATTTCATCAGCTTCTAAAGTTATCCTCTCATCAGAAAAGAGCATGAAATGATGTATTAAAGTTTTCGCTCCTTCGGTTAATGCATCTTTTGGATGAATAGATCCGTCAGAAACAATCTCAAAAATTAACTTTTCATAGTCTGTTTTTTGTTCAACTCTAAAATTCTCAATGGTATACTTTACATTTTTGATAGGAGTAAAAATTGAATCCATAAAAATGGTTCCAATAGGTGCAGAAGATTTCTTATTCTCTTCAGCAGGTACGTATCCTCTGCCTTTTTCAATATTTAATTCAATATTAAAAGTTATATTTTTTTCCAAATTACAAATCACTAATTCAGGATTTAAAACTTGAAAACCAGACATAAATTTTTGTAAATCACCAGCAACAATTTGTTCTTGACCTAAAATTGAAATATTTACTATTTCGTTTTCTACAGAATCAATTTGTCTTTTAAGACAAACTTGTTTTAAGTTTAATACAATTTCTGTTACATCTTCTACAATACCAGGTAATGAAGAAAACTCATGATCTATATTATCTAATCTAACAGATGTAAATGCAAATCCTTCTAAAGAAGATAGTAAAACTCTTCTAAGTGCATTTCCTATGGTCAAACCATAGCCAGGCTCTAAAGGTCGAAACTCAAATTTTCCTTCGAATTCGGAAGAATCTATCATTATTACTTTATCTGGTTTTTGAAAATTGAATAGTGCCATAATTATTATTGTTATTTATTTCGAATATAATTCGACGATTAATTGTTCTTTTATATTTTCAGGTATTTGTACTCTTTCTGGAAGTGAAACAAATGTTCCTTGCATTCGATCGCTATTCCAAGAAACCCACTCATAAACTGAAGAGCTATTAGATAGAGAATTCTCTATTGCTGCAACAGATTTTGATTTTTCACGTACTCCAATCGTTTCTCCAGCTTTAATGATTCTAGATGGTATGTTACAAATCTCATTATTTACAGTAATGTGTCTGTGACTTACTAACTGTCTAGCACCACTTCTTGTAGGTGCAATACCTAATCTATAAACTATGTTATCTAACCTAGATTCACATAATTGAAGTAAAACTTCTCCAGTTACTCCTTTACTACTGTTTGCTTTTTTGAAAAGGTTTCTAAACTGTCGTTCCAAAATACCATAAGTATATTTAGCTTTCTGTTTTTCCATAAGCTGAATAGCATATTCAGATTTCTTACCTCTTCTTCTATTATTTCCATGTTGCCCAGGGGGATAGTTCTTTTTTTCAAAAGACTTGTCTTCTCCAAATATTGCCTCGCCAAATTTTCTAGCGATTTTAGTTTTAGGACCAGTATATCTTGCCATATTATTTTGTTTTTTTAAATTTTTGTGAATTAAGGTCTGTCCTTCGACAAAAATTATGTTATACTCTTCTTCTTTTTGGTGGCCTACAGCCATTATGTGGCTGAGGGGTTACATCAAATATTTCTGTAACCTCAACTCCGTTGTTATGAATTGTTCTAATTGCTGACTCCCTTCCATTTCCAGGACCCTTTACATAAACCTTAGCTTTTCTCATTCCCGCTTCTTGAGCAACTTTAACGGCTTCTTCTGCGGCTAATTGCGCAGCATAAGGTGTGTTTTTTTTGGATCCTCTAAAGCCCATTTTTCCAGCTGAGGACCATGATATAACCTCCCCTTTTTTATTAGTAAAGGAAATTATAATATTATTAAATGAAGCATTAATATGGACTTCTCCATATGATTCAACAACAACTTTTCTTTTTTTAGATACTACTTTAGCCATAATATATTATTTAGTTACTTTTTTCTTGTTAGCAACTGTTTTTCTTTTACCTTTTCTTGTTCTAGAATTGTTTTTAGTTCTTTGACCTCTAAGAGGAAGTCCTGTTCTATGTCTTATTCCTCTGTAACATCCTATATCCATTAGTCTTTTAATGTTTATTTGATTTTCGGATCTAAGTTCACCTTCAATCTTAAAAGTTCCAACAGCTTCTCTAACTTTAGCAGTATCATCATCGTTCCAATCAGAAACTTTTTTGTCGATGCTAACCTTAGCGATTTCTAAAATATTTTTAGCTCGGCTCCTTCCTATACCGAAAATATAGGTTAAAGCTATTACTCCTCTTTTTTGTTTTGGGATATCAACCCCTGAAATTCTTGCCATAATTTATCCTTGTCTTTGTTTGAATCTAGGATTCTTTTTGTTAATTACATATAGTCTGCCCTTTCTTCTAACTATTTTACACTCGGGACTTCTTTTTTTTACTGATGCTCTAACTTTCATAATTTTAGTGTCTATATGTTATCCTGGCTTTCGTTAAATCATAAGGACTCATCTCTAACTTGACTTTATCACCAGGTAATAATTTTATATAATGCATTCTCATTTTTCCAGAAATATGAGCGGTAACAACATGACTGTTTTGAAGTTCTACTCTAAACATTGCATTAGATAGAGCCTCTATTATAGTACCGTCTTGTTCTATAGCTGCCTGTTTTGCCATATTAAGCTAATTTTCTGTTTTTTCCGGATTTCATTAATCCATCGTAATGTCTATTGAGTAAATATGCATTAATTTGCTGAATAGTATCAATTGCTACTCCTACCATAATTAAAAGAGAAGTTCCACCATAAAATAATGCCCAACCTTGTTGCATTCCCATTATTTGAACAACAATTGCAGGTAATACTGAAAGTGCAGCTAAAAATAATGAACCAGGGAAAGTTATCAACGACATAATTTTATCTAAAAACTCTGAAGTTTCTCCACCGGGTCTGATTCCTGGAACAAATCCGCCACTTCTTTTTAAGTCATCAGACATTTTATTTGTTGGAACAGTAATCGCGGTATAGAAAAATGTAAACGCAACAATTAATAAACCAAATAAAACATTATACCACAATCCAAACATATCTGAAAATGAAGCTTGCATCCATTGTCCGACGTTAGAATCACCTAAAAGTTGTCCAACATATGCGGGGGCAAACATAATTGCTTGAGCAAAAATAATTGGCATAACGCCAGATGCATTTAATCTTAAGGGAATATATTGTCTAGTACCAGTTTGATTTCTATCTAAACTTCCAGATGCAGTTCTTCTAGCGTATTGTACTGGGATTTGTCTTACAGCTAACACTAATAAAACACATAATCCAATAACGACTACCCAAACAACTAACTCAATTAAAATCAGAATTAAACCACCGTTACTCTCATATACTCTAGAGGCAAATTCTTGCGCAAAAGAAAGAGGAAGCGACGCTATAATACCAACAGTAATTAATAAAGAAATACCATTACCTATTCCTCTATCTGTAATTTTTTCACCAAGCCACATTGCAAAAACACAGCCTGTAACTAAAATAATAACAGATGGAACAATGAAACCAACTCCTTTGCCCATTATAAATGCGCTTTCAGGAACTCCTAAAGCTCCTAAACTGAATAGGTATGCTGGCGCTTGAACAACACATATTAAAATAGTTAACCATCTTGTGATCTGATTAATAGTTTTTCTACCACTTTCACCTTCCTTTTGAAGTTTTTGTAAATAAGGAATTGCAATACCCATTAACTGCACTACAATTGAAGCAGAAATATAAGGCATTATACCTAAAGCAAAAACAGAGGCATTTGCAAAAGCACCTCCTGTGAAAGCATTTAAAATTCCTAAAAGCCCTCCACCTTGAGTCCGACTAGACAGTTCACCCAATTGAACAGAATCAATACCAGGGAGAACTACCTGAGCACCTAATCTATATATAGTGATAAAGAAAAGAGTTATAAAAATTCTATTTCTAAGTTCCTCTATATTCCAGATATTTTTTAATGTTTCAATAAACTTATACATATACTATAATATAATTGCTTCACCACCGCTCTTTTCAATAGCTGTTTTTGCAGCTGCAGAAAATTTATGAGCAGATATTTTTAGAGGAGCTGTAATTTCTCCATTAGCTAAAACCTTAATTAAATCATTCTTTTTAGCCAGACCATTGTCAATAAAAGACTGAATATTTAAAGAATCTTTTATTTTTTTACTATCTATCAAGGATTGAATTTTATCTAAATTAACTCCTTGGTATTCTTTTCTGTTAATATTTGTAAATCCAAACTTAGGGACTCTTCTTTGTAATGGCATTTGTCCTCCTTCAAATCCAAGTTTTTTAGAATATCCAGATCTTGACTTTGCTCCATTGTGGCCTCTTGCAGAAGTTCCTCCTTTTCCAGATCCTTGTCCTCTTCCTAATCTTTTTTTAGGGTTATGTATCGATCCCTCTTCAGGCTTTAAACTACTTAAATTCATATTTATATTTTATTTAATGACAGTAACTAAATGATTTACTTTATTAATCATTCCAACTATACTGGGAGTGTCTTGATGTTCTACAACCTGACCAATTTTTTTTAAACCTAACGCCAAAAGAGTTTTCTTTTGATCAGCGGGTTTTTTGATTGCACTTTTAATTTTTTTTATTTTTATTACTGCCATAATTTTATCCGTTAAAAACTTTTTCTAATGAAATTCCTCTTTGACTTGCAATAGTATTTGCATTTCTTAATCTTAGTAAAGCATCAAAAGTAGCTTTAACCACATTATGTGGATTAGAAGACCCTTGTGATTTAGATAGAACATCTTGAACTCCAAGAGATTCCAGTACAGATCTGACTGCTCCACCAGCTATAACTCCGGTACCTTGGGATGCAGGCTTTAAAAAAACTTTTGCTCCACTGTGTTTTCCTTTTTGTTCATGAGGAAGTGTTGAATTATGTAAAGGAATTCTAACAAGATTCTTTTTAGCATCTTCAATTGCTTTAGCGATTGCCGTAGCAACATCTTTTGATTTACCTAAACCATGACCAACAACTCCATTTTCATCACCAACAACAACTATAGCAGAGAAACCAAAAGCTCTACCACCTTTTGTTACTTTCGTTACTCTTTGAATACTAACTAATTTATCTTTTAAATCTAAACCTCCTGGTTTAACAAATTCATTTTTATTATTCTTCATAATTTAAAATTTTAATCCAGCTTCCCTGGCACCCTCAGCTAATGACTTTACTCTACCATGATACAAATACCCTCCTCTATCAAAACCAATTTTTGCAATTCCTGCCTTAATAGCTTTTTTTCCTATGGATAACCCAACTAGCTTTGAAATTTCAATTCTAGTAATAGTATCATTTTTGATATCTTTATCCCTAGAGGACGCAAATGCTAAGGTACTTCCTGTAACATCGTCTACTAATTGAGCATAAATTTCTTTATTACTTCTAAAAACAGACAATCTAGGACGGCTTGGACTACCAAGTACATGCTGTCTTATTCTCTTTTTTATTTTGTTTCTCTTATTAATTTTTGATAAACTCATGTTTAAACTAATTTATGCAGATTTACCTGCTTTTCTACGAATTTGTTCTCCAACATACTTAACTCCTTTTCCTTTATAAGGTTCAGGTTTTCTAAAACCTCTGATTTTTGCAGCAATGGAACCAACTAATTGCTTGTCTAGCGAATGAAGTTTAATAATGGGATTCTTTCCTTTTTGAGATATAGCCTCAATTTTCACTTCATTTGGAATCATAAAAACTATATTATGTGAAAAACCTAATGCAAGTTCCAATTTTTGCCCTTGAGTTGATGCTCTGTATCCTACACCTACAAGTTCTAATTCCTTATTCCATCCTGAACTAACTCCAATAACCATATTAGAAAATAATGATCTATATAAACCGTGCTTAGCTTTTATTGGCTTAGATTCGGACGATCTCTTTACTTTTAATGTATTTTCAATTTGTTCAAGTGTAACAGAATCATAAGCTTGAGACAACTCACCTAATTTTCCTTTTACTGTAAAAAGAGAGGGTTGAATTTCTAATGAAACACCTTCTGGTATCAATATTGGATTATTTCCTATTCTAGACATCTTTTAAATTCTTTTAATAAACGTAGCAGAGAACTTCTCCACCTACATTAGATTGTTTTGCTTTTTTACCAGTCATTAACCCTTTAGATGTAGATATTATAGAAACACCCAAACCATTTAAAACCCTTGGCAAACCCTCTGAATCAGAATATTTCCTTAAGCCTGGCTTACTAATTCTTTCAAGTTTTCTTATGACAGGATCCTTAGTAAAGGAATCGTATTTAAGAGCAATTTTAATTGAACCTTGAACTGAACTATCATCAAACTTGTAACTTAATATATATCCTTGATCGAATAATATTTTAGTCATTTCCTTTTTTAAATTAGAGGAAGGAATAGAAACTACCTTATGACCTGCACTGTTGGCATTTCTAATTCTTGTTAAATAATCTGCAATTGGATCTGTATTCATTTTTTTTAATATTTTAATATTACCAGCTAGCTTTTCTAACTCCTGGAATTAAACCTTTATTTGCCATTTCTCTAAATAGAACTCTAGAAATACCAAATTGTCTTATATACCCTTTAGGTCTTCCTGTCAACTTACATCTATTATGAGCTCGAACAGGTGAAGAGTTTCTAGGTAGCTTTTGTAGTGCTTCATAATCTCCAGCTTTTTTTAAAGCCTTTCTTTTATCAGCATACTTTGCACATAACTTTGCTCTTTTAACCTCACGAGCCTTCATTGATTCTTTAGCCATAATTAATTCTTTTTAAATGGTAACCCTAGTTCAGTTAGTAATGATTTCGCCTCTTTATCTGTATCGGCACTTGTAACAAATGTTATATCCATTCCAGATATTTTATTTACTTTATCAATATCTATTTCTGGAAAAATGATTTGTTCTGTAACACCTAAGTTATAGTTACCTCTCCCATCAAAACCAGAGGATTTAATTCCTTGAAAATCACGAACTCTAGGAAGAGCCGTTGTAACCAATCTGTCTAGGAATTCATACATTCTTTCTGCTCTTAGTGTAACTTTAGCTCCAATTGGCATACCTTTTCTTAATTTAAAAGCGGCAACATCTTTTTTAGACATTGTAGAGATAGCTTTCTGCCCAGTGATCATTGTCAATTCTTCAACTGCATGATCAATTAATTTTTTATCAGAAACTGCTCCACCAACTCCTTTACTCAAAACTATTTTTTTAAGTTTTGGGACCATCATTACATTCTTATAAGAATACTCTTCTTTTAAAGAAGGAACTATTCTTTCATTAAATTCTTTTTTTAATCTTGGTTGGTAACTCATAACTAAATTATTTCATCAGATTTTAATGCAACTCTACTCTTTTTACCTTCAACAACTTTATAACCTACCCTAGTTGTTTCTCCTTTAGAGGTTAACAAAGAAAGATTCGATATATGCATAGCTGCTTCTTGTTCTGTTATACCGCCTTTTGGGTTTTGTGAACTTGGTTTATTATGTTTTTTGACCATATTAACACCCTCAACAATAGCTAAATTTTTTGATCTAAAAATCTTCACCACTTTACCTTCTGAACCTTTATGGTCTCCAGATAAAACTTTTACTTGATCTCCAGTTTTAATTTTAATTTTAATCATAATAATAAATTATAAAACTTCAGGTGCCAATGAAACTATCTTCATAAACTTTTTGTCTCTTAATTCTCTAGCTACAGGACCAAAAACTCTGGTTCCTCTCATCTCTCCTGCAGCATCTAATAATACACAAGCATTATCATCAAACCTGATGTAAGAACCATCTTTTCTTCTAACTTCCTTTTTAGTTCTAACTACCACAGCTGTTGAAACCTGCCCTTTTTTGACTGTCCCATTGGGTGTAGAATGTTTTACTGTAATGACAATTTTATCACCAACTGATGCATACCTTCTTTTGGTACCACCTAATACTCGGATGGTTAAAACTTCTTTCGCTCCCGTGTTATCAGCAACTGATAATCTTGATTCTTGTTGTACCATTATTTAGCTCTTTCTAAAATTTGAACAAGTCTCCAGCACTTTGATTTGCTTAAAGGTCTTGTTTCCATTATTTTTACTGTATCTCCAATATTACATTCATTTTCTTGATCGTGAACAACATAACTTTTAGTCTTCAAAACAAACTTTCCATACATTGGATGTTTAACCTTATTAACTTCCGCAACAACAATAGATTTCTCCATCTTATTACTAGTTACTATTCCAATTCTTTCTTTTCTTAAATTTCGTGTTTCCATTTTATTATTCTTGAATAGATCTAACTGTTAATTCTGTATTGATCCTTGCAATCGTTTTTCTCAAACTTTTAATTTGCATTGGATTTTCAATTGGAGAAATAGCATGAGTCATTTTCATTTCTGAAAGTTCTTTTTTAAATGAAACTAATTTTTCACTTAATTCTTCAACTGATAATTCTTTTACTTCTTTTTGTTTCATTTTATAGATTTAGGCTTCGAAATCTCTTGCAATAATAAACTTAGTTTTTACCGGAAGTTTTTGAGCTGCAAGTCTCAAAGCTTCTTTAGCAACATCGATAGGAACTCCTGCAACTTCAAAAATAATTCTGCCTGGTTTAACCACAGCAACAAAATATTCTGGAGCACCTTTCCCTTTACCCATTCTTACTTCTAATGGTTTTTTTGTAATCGGTTTATCTGGAAAAATTTTGATCCACAATTGTCCCTCTCTCTTCATGTATCTGGTTGCTGCGATACGTGCAGCTTCAATTTGTCTAGATGTTAAGAAATTAGAATCCAAAGATTTGATTCCAAACATACCATTAGAAAGTAAATTACCTCTCTGTGAAAAACCTTTCATACGGCCTTTCTGCATTTTCCTAAACTTTGTTCTTTTTGGTGATAACATTACTATACTTTATTTTAATTATCTTCTTCTTTGATTTTTTCCTTTTGAAGGACCTCCCTTAGACTTAGTTGAGCTTAAACTCATTCCTACTAATGGAGATAATTCTCTTTTTCCATAAACTTCTCCCTTCATAATCCAAACTTTAACTCCTAATTTACCGTAGGTAGTTTGAGCTTCAACAAGGGCATAATCTATGTCTGCTCTAAAAGTAGAAAGAGGAATTCTACCTTCTTTATATGATTCAGATCTAGCCATTTCAGCTCCATTTAATCTTCCAGAGATTTGAACTTTAATTCCTTCAGCATTCATTCTCATTGACGCAGCGATTGCCATTTTGATAGCTCTTCTATATGAAATTCTACTCTCAATCTGTCTAGCAATACTGGAACCAACTAATTGAGCTTCTAATTCAGGTCTTTTTATTTCAATTATATTTAATTGAACATCCTTACCTGAAAGTTTTTTTAATTCTTCTTTTAATTTATCTACTTCTTGACCACCTTTTCCAATAATAATACCAGGTCTAGCGGTAGTAATTGTAAGAGTTACTAATTTAAGAGTTCTTTCAATAATTACTCTTGAAACACTTGCTTTTACTAAACGAGCAAAAATATACTTTCTTAATTTATAATCCTCTGCCAATTTATCTCCATAATCTCTTCCACCATACCAATTAGATTCCCAACCTCTAATGATACCTAATCTAATTCCGACTGGATTTGTTTTTTGTCCCATATTAACTATCAATTAAATTTTGTGATTCCAATATTAAAGTAACGTGATTAGAACGTTTTCTAATTCTATGAGCTCTTCCTTGAGGAGCAGGTCTCAATCTTTTTAACATACCTGCACTATCTACTCTAATTTCTTTTATAAACAAGTTTGCCTCTTCAACATTACCGTCCTCATTTTTTGCTTGCCAATTGGCAATTGCAGAGAGAAGCAGTTTTTCTAATTTATTAGAAGCTTCCTTTTGACTAAACTTCAACATAGTTAATGCCATATCTACTTTTTTTCCTCTTACTGAATCTGCAACGATTCTCATTTTTCTAGGAGAAGTAGGGCAATTATTAAGTTTAGCAAAAGCTATTTCTTTTTTTGCTTCTTTAATTTTATCAGCGGTTTGTCTTTTTCTTAATCCCATTACTAATTATATTATTTTCTGCCTTTATTTTTAGCACCGGCGTGACCACGAAACGATCGTGTCGGTGAAAACTCTCCTAATTTATGACCTACCATATTCTCTGTGATATATACAGGAACAAACTGACGACCATTATGCACCGCTATAGTTTGTCCAACAAAATCTGGTATAATCATCGATGCTCTCGACCATGTCTTGACAACAGCTTTTTTCTTTGAGTCCAAATTCTTTTGAACTTTGTTGATTAAACTATAATGAACGTAAGGTCCTTTTTTTAGTGAACGTGCCATTTATTTACTTCTTTTTTCTTTCGATTATATATTTATTACTTGCCTTTTTCTTATCTCTAGTTCTAAAACCTTTCGCAGGAATACCATTTTTTGATCGAGGATGCCCACCGGAAGCTCTACCCTCACCACCACCCATCGGATGATCTACAGGGTTCATTGCTACAGGTCGTGTTCTGGGTCTTCTACCCAACCATCTTTTAGATCCAGCTTTTCCGTGAACGGTTAACTGATGATCAGAATTTGATACCGACCCAACTGTTGCATAACAAACAGATAAAATCATTCTTGTTTCTCCGGAAGGCATTTTGATAGTTACAAATTTACCATCTTTAGCCATTAGCTGGGCAAATGATCCTGCACTTCTAGCAATAGCAGCCCCTTTTCCAGGATTCATTTCAATACAAGAAATAATGGTACCTAAAGGAATGTCAATCAAAGGCATACAATTACCAATATCTGGTGACTTTTTTGATCCAGATGATATTTTAGCACCAACTTTGAGACCTTTTAAAGCAATGATGTATCTTTTCTCGTCATCATCAAATTTAGTTAAGGCAATAAATGCTGATCTATTTGGATCGTATTCAACAGACAAAACTTCAGAAACATCATCATGTCTATTTCTTTTAAAATCAATTTCTCTATATCTTTTCTTATGTCCTCCTCCAATAAATTTCATAGTCATTTTTCCTTGACTATTTCTTCCTCCAGATCTTTTCTTTCCAGACATCAAACTCTTCTCTGGTTTATCAGTTGTAATGGCATCAAAACCATTTACAACTCTTCCGCGTTGTCCAGGTGTGATAGGTTTTAATATTTTAACTGCCATTGTATTATATTTTAAAGTTTGTTATAAAAATCAATTGTATCTCCCTCAGCTACTTGAATTATTGCTTTTTTGGTTGTTGCAGATTTTCCTTTTTGAATACCAGTTTTTGTAAATCTAGTTTTCCTTTCTGCACCATATCTCATAGTCCTCACCTTATCAACAGAAACACCATAGGTGCTTTCTACTGCTTTTTTAATTTGAACTTTATTTGCATTAGGATCAACCAAAAAAGTAAATCTATTTTTTAATTCGCTATCAGCAGTTGCCTTTTCAGTAATAACTGGTTTAAGTAAAATGTTCATATTAACTTAAGTTTGATTCAATTTGTTCTAATGAGCTTTCTAAAAATACTATATGTTGTGCGTTCATAATCCCGTAAGTACTTATCTCTGAGTTTGTTACGACATTTGTTCTGTCTAAATTCCGAGCCGATAAATATACATTTTTATTGATCCCACCCAAGATAAACAAGGATTTTTTATCTTTAATACCTAATGCAGTAATAACCTCTGTAAAAGATTTAGTTTTTGGTAGTTCGAAATCGAAATCTTCTACAACAGAAATAGCTTTAGATTTTAATTTTAAAGTTAATGCAGATCTTCTTGCTAATTTTTTAACATTTTTATTAAGTTTTTGAGAATAAGATCTAACTCTTGGACCAAAAATATTACCACCTCCTCTAAATAACGGATTTTTAATACTACCTGCTCTAGCTGTACCAGTTCCTTTTTGTTTCTTGATTTTACGTGTACTACCAGTAATCTCACCACGCTCTTTTGTTTTATTAGTTCCCTGACGTTGATTAGCTAGATATCTTTTAACATCTAAATAAACCGCATGATCATTAGGCTTAATTTCAAAAATAGATTTAGATAGATCTACTGACCTGCCCGTATCCTTACCTTTAATATTTAAAACAGATACTTTCATTATTTTCTAATTATTACAAATGAGTTCTTATGTCCAGGGACACATCCTTTTAAAACTAACAAGTTTTTTTCAGCTACAACCTTTAATACTTTAAGGTTTTGAATAGTAATTTTTTCATTACCCATTCTTCCTGCCATTTTCATACCCTTGAAAACTCTAGCTGGATAAGATGCTGCTCCAATTGAACCAGGTGCTCTTAGTCTGTTGTGCTGACCGTGGGTAGCTTGACCTACGCCGGCAAAACCATGTCTTTTAACTACACCTTGAAAACCTTTTCCTTTAGAAGTTCCTGAAACATCTACAAACTCTCCTTCGGCAAAATGTTCTACGTTAAGTGTATCACCAAGATTTAACTGATCTTCAAAATTTTGAAATTCAATTAGTTTTTGTTTTGCAGAAGCTTTTGATTTTTTAAAATGGCCTGCTTCTGCTTTAGTGGTATGTTTCTCATTTTTATCGATAAAACCTAGTTGAACGGCACTATAACCATCCACTTCATTAGTTTTTACTTGAGTAACAACGCATGGACCAGCTTCAATGACTGTACAAGGTAAATTTTTACCATTTTCATCATAGATGCTTGTCATTCCTATTTTTTTTCCGATCAACCCAGACATTTATTCGTTTTTTAAATATTAATTATACTTTAATTTCAACCTCTACTCCACTAGGAAGTTCAAGTTTCATTAAGGCGTCGATTGTTTTAGATGAAGAACTATAAATATCCAATAACCTTTTGTAAGAAGATAATTGAAATTGTTCTCTTGATTTTTTGTTAACGTGAGGAGACCTTAACACAGTAAAAATCTTTTTATGTGTTGGTAAAGGAATCGGTCCAGTTACAATCGCCCCAGTTGTTTTGACAGTCTTTACAATTTTTTCTGCAGACTTATCAACCAAATTGAAGTCGTATGATTTTAATTTTATTCTAATTTTCTGACTCATATTTATTGGTTTTATTCTTTTCCTCCGTTTATTGATGCTATCACTTCAGCAGAAACATGCTGAGGAGTTGCGGCATAATGATCAAACTCCATGGTTGATGTAGCTCTACCAGAACTTAACGTTCTTAAAGCGGTTACATAACCAAACATTTCAGATAAAGGAACTTGAGCTTTAACAACTTTAGCTCCAGCTCTATCATCCATATTATTTACTTGACCACGTCTTCTATTTAAATCCCCTACAACATCACCCATATTTAGTTCAGGTGTCAAAACTTCTAGTTTCATTATAGGTTCCATTATTACAGATTTAGCCAGTTTTGCAGCATTTCTATAACCTATTTTTGCAGCAAGTTCAAAAGATAGCGAATCGGAATCAACTGCATGAAAAGAACCATCTTTTAGCGTTACTTTCATTGCATCCATCTCAAACCCTGCTAAAGGTCCGTTTTTCATAGCTTCTTTAAAACCTTTTTCAACAGATGGAATAAATTCTCTAGGAATATTACCACCTTTAATTTTATTTACAAATTCTAAACCAGTTTCCCCTTCATCAGCTGGTTCCATTATAAAAGAAATATCAGCAAATTTTCCACGACCACCTGATTGTTTCTTGTAAACCTCACGATGTTCAGCAATTGCTGTTATAGCTTCTTTATATTCAACTTGTGGTTGACCCTGGTTTACTTCAACGCTAAATTCCCTTCTTAATCTATCTACTAGAATATCCAAATGAAGTTCCCCCATACCAGAAATAATTGTCTGTCCGGAGGCTTCGTCAGTTTTAACCTGAAAAGTAGGATCTTCTTCAGCTAATTTACCAAGTGCCATCCCTAATTTATCAACATCTGCTTTTGTTTTAGGCTCAACTGCTATACCAATTACTGGATCAGGAAAATTCATACTCTCCAATACAATAGGATGCTTTTCAGTTGTTAATGTATCCCCAGTTTTTATATCTTTAAATCCAACAGCAGCACCAATATCACCAGCCTCTATTAAAGGAATAGAATTTTGTTTATCTGCATGCATTTGAAATATTCTAGAAATCCTTTCTTTATTTCCAGATCTATTGTTAAGAATGTAAGACCCTGCATCTAATTTTCCAGAATAAACTCTAAAAAAAGCAAGTCTTCCTACATATGGATCGGTAGCTATTTTAAAAGCTAAAGCGGAAAAAGGTTCAGAAACCGATGGTTTTCTAGAAATTTCTAAATCTGTTTTTGGATCTATACCAATAATAGCTTCTTTGTCTAAAGGAGAAGGTAAATATCTACAAACAGCATCTAAAAGAAATTGAACTCCCTTATTTTTAAAAGCTGAACCACAAATCATTGGAATGATACTCATATCTTGAGTAGCTTTTCTTAATGCTTCGTGAACTTCTTCTTCTGAAATAGATTCAGGATCATCAAAAAACTTCTCTAATAACGCATCGTCATATTCAGCAACAGCTTCGATTAAATAAGCTCTATATTCATTCACCTCATCTTTCATTTCCTCTGGAATATCTACCACATCAAATGTAGCTCCCATTTTATCTTCATGCCAAACAATTGCTTGGTTTTTTACTAAATCTACAATCCCTTTAAAATTATCTTCTTCACCAATTGGAAGGACAATAGGAACTGCATTTGACTTTAACATACTTTTTATCTGCTTACAAACATTTAAAAAGTCAGAACCTTGTCTGTCCATTTTATTTACAAATCCCATTCTTGGAACTTTATAATTATCTGCCAGTCTCCAATTTGTTTCTGATTGGGGTTCAACCCCGTCAACAGCACTAAACAAAAACACAAGACCATCTAACACTCTAAGAGATCTATTTACTTCAACTGTAAAATCAACGTGACCCGGTGTGTCGATAATATTAAAATGATAGGGTTTGGTGTCCTCTTTTTCTTCACCTTGATTAGTTGGAAATTTCCATGTACAAGTAGTAGCTGCAGAAGTAATGGTTATCCCTCTTTCTTGTTCTTGCTCCATCCAGTCCATAGTAGCAGCACCATCGTGAACCTCACCAATTTTGTGACTTACTCCGGTATAAAATAAAATACGTTCGGTTGTGGTAGTTTTACCCGCGTCAATGTGAGCAGCAATACCAATATTTCTAGTATATTTTAAATCTCTTGCCATTATAAATTAAAATCTAAAGTGTGAAAATGCCTTGTTGGCTTCAGCCATTTTATGAACATCTGTTTTTTTCTTTACCGCAGCTCCTTCTTCTTTTTCAGCAGCTAAAATTTCAGAAGCTAACTTTAAAGCCATTGACTTTTCATTACGCTTTCTTGCATAAGAAATTAACCACTTCATGGCCATGGAAATTTTTCTGTCTGATCTAATTGGCATTGGTATTTGGAAAGTTGCACCTCCTACTCTTCTACTTCTAACTTCAACATGGGGCATCACATTTGATAAACCATCTTTCCATATTTGAAGGGCGGTTTTTTCTTCATTTTGCTTTTTCTCTTCTATGATATCAATAGCATCATAAAAAAGCGTAAAAGCAGTGGATTTTTTTCCACTCCACATGAGGTTGTTGACAAATCTAGTTACTAATTGATCATTAAACCTAGAATCAGGAAGTAATGGTCTTTTCTTTGCCTTACTTTTTCTCATTTATATTAGTTTTAGAGAGGTTCAAATTAATTTGAACATCAATTAATTTCATTTATTTTTTTGGACGTTTAGCTCCGTATTTTGAACGTCTTTGTAATCTTCCTTCTACACCAGCAGTATCTAATGCACCACGGACAATGTGGTATCTAACACCAGGAAGATCTTTAACTCTACCTCCTCTGACAAGTACAATTGAATGCTCTTGAAGGTTGTGACCTTCTCCAGGAATATATGCATTGACTTCCGTGCCATTAGTTAATCTAACTCTAGCTACTTTTCTCATTGCAGAATTAGGTTTTTTTGGAGTAGTTGTATATACTCTGGTACATACCCCTCTTTTTTGAGGACAGGAAACCAAAGCAGCAGATTTACTTTTTTTAGTAATCTTTTTTCTTCCTTTTCGAACCAACTGTGATATTGTAGGCATATTGAATTTAAATTTTTACTTTCCCCTAATTGGGCGTGCAAATGTAATTTAATTTTATAATTAATCAAATCTAAATAGTGAAAAAATATAAAAAATATATAATCAAACTGTTTTCAATAAAAACTTATTGTTGAGATTTTATTTATCCAGGATAAATAAATATGCTAAAGTAATTTGTGTAGAAAAAATGGAGCAATTAAATATGTCTATATATAAGGACAACAAAAAACAATAAATTAAAATCAGAAAACGACAATTTACTAATGTTTTCTTTTAATAATCAACAATTACATAAAGATTAAAGTCACAGATAACACTTATAACCAGAATAAACTCAACTTTATTGCTATTTATATAAATATTCTTTGCTTTATTAACTTAAATTTAACATATTTGTTGATTAAACAATTAAAAATATTTATGAAAACAAAACTATTCAATCTATTTACACTATCTCTACTGATGGTGTTTCAAGTAACATTTGCTCAAATGAGTGTTTCTGGTGTTGTATCAGATGATGCGGGAATTGCACTTCCAGGAGCAACTGTTCAAGTTGTAGGAACTCAAAATGGAGTTTCCACTGATTTTGACGGTAATTATACTATTATGGCTAACGAAGGTGATGTTTTATCATTCAGTTTTGTTGGTTTTCTAAGTCAAGAAGTTACTGTTGGGAATTCTTCAACTGTAAACGTTCAACTTATATCATCAAACGAATTGGATGAGGTTGTTGTTACAGGTGTAGCGGGTGCTACATCAAGAAAGAAACTTTCTGTAACAGTAGCATCTCTAAGCGCTGAAGAAATAAGTAAAGTTCCAGCAAGTTCTGCTTCTGGTGCACTTCTAGGAAAAGTTGCTGGTGTTTCCATAGCAAATATTGGAAATCCGGGTGGAGGGGCTACTATCATACTGAGAGGGGCTACTAACTTTTACGGATCACAAGAACCTTTAGTTCTTGTTGATGGTGTAACTGTTGAAGGTGGATTAGATGATATTAACGTTGATGACATCGCGAGCATCGAAATCGTAAAAGGAGCTTCTGCTTCTGCACTTTACGGATCACGTGCAAGTAACGGTGTTGTTGTTGTTTCTACTAAAAGAGGTAAAAAAGGCGTAAGTCAAGTAACTTTTAGAACAGAAACTGGTTTTAATAAAATCACTAATTTCATTAAAACTAATCAATCTCACGGTTGGACATTAGCTACTGATTTTGCATCCGCACAAGGAACTTATACAAAATTAGCAGGTATGGTATATCCTGCTGGTTACCAGAGTGTATATGCTTCTGGAGCACATCTTGGAACAACCACTACAATTAACGGTGTTGATTATGTAGGTACCGCAGGAGATCAATCTACATCAGGTGCTCGAACAGAGGATGCTGATAACTATTCTGATAATCCTTTTGGAAGATATACTAATTTTCAAAAGAAATTTTTTAGAGAAGGTATCATGACTACAAACTATGTTTCTGCAAGTTCAGGTAATGATAAAGTTCGTTCTTTATTCTCATTTGAAAACTACACAAATGAGGGAGTTATCAAAATGAATGAAGGATACAAACGTCAATCATACAGAGCAAATATAGATTTTGATATAAGTGATAAAATAAAGTTTACTGCATCAAATAACTTTGTAATTGTAAGTGACAGATCTGCTGAAGGTGCTTTTAGAACTGCAACAAGATTAAGCCCAGATTCTAATGTAGACCTACCTAATCCTGATGGAACTCCATTTTGGTTTTTCCCTGATCCACATGAAAGTGAAATAGTAAATCCACTATATGGTGAATGGAATAGAGATAAGTCTATTTCTGGAAATAAAGAAAATAAATTCTTAGGTGCTTATGACTTAACTTACTCTTTGAATTCTAATTTCAATTTCAACGGGAGATATGCATTTGAAAGAAGAGATTATAATTCAGTAGCAGACACTGGTTATCATGAATACCAAAGAGAAGCTGGAGGAGCAGGATTTGGTGCTTCTAAAGGTAGTTTAAGTATGTATAATTTTAAAGATAATTCTCAAGTATTAGCGGGAACTTTAAACTACTCACAAGAATTTGGTGCGTTGGATATAAAAGGTAAAATAAATTACACACTTGAAGACAGATCAACTAATAGTTTTCAAGCTTCTGGACAGGATTACCTTTATAAAGGTCTTCCAACATTAGATAACTTTGATTCTGGGTCAGTATCAATTACATCGAATACTACTAATGTTAGATCTCAAAACTATTCAGCTATTGTTGGAGTTGTATTGTTTGATAAATATATTTTTGATGGATTATATAGATCAGATGGATCCTCATTATTTGGTGCAGAAAACAAATGGAACGATTACTATAGAGTTTCTGCTGCATGGAGAATAAGTGAAGATTTACAAATTCCTGGAATAGATGAATTAAAAGTGAATGTAGCTTATGGAACTGCTGGTAACCGTCCTGGTTTTAGCTGGCAATATGAGCAAACATCACTTGGTGGAGGTACTTTAAGTTCTAACAGACTTGCGGGTAACTCAAAACTAAAGCCATCTGAAACTACTGAATTGGAGGTAGGATTAGTTGCTTCATTTGGAGATTCTAGATACAGTTTAGAAGCAGCTTACTCAGATCAAAAAACAGTAGATCAATTTATGCTTGTTAACCTTTTTGCACCTGCAAATGCTGGTAAAAATCGTCAATGGCAAAACGTTGGAGATTTAGAAGGTAAAACTATTGAAGCGGCTTTTAAAGCAGATTTATTAAGAGACAGCGAACTTAAATGGAGTACTGGAGTAACATTCTCTACAACAGAATCTAATATTGTTAAACTTAACTCAGCAAAACAACAAGTTGGTGTTAATGGATTATTCTTACTACAGAAAGATACTGAATTTGGTAGTATGTGGGGTCGTTCTTTTGTTTACAGTCTTGCTGACATGACAAAACAATTAGCAACTGGAGATGTTATAGGAAACTACAGCTTAAATGCAGATGGATTAGTAGTAGAAACTTCTAAAATAGGTACAGCTGATGAAAAAGGTATCATAATGGTTGATGCTACGGGTACTCCTGAATTTGTACAAATTGGTAACCAAAACGCGGACTTTAGGGCGGGTATGACTCACAATTTTTCTTATAAAAAATTCGATCTATTTATGTTGTGGGATATGAAATCTGGTGGTGATATATAC
>Ga0308001_10000276_pt1 | contig 25131 bp, 26 predicted proteins | sample Neamet5_FD_203167 | JGI IMG/M metagenome (GOLD analysis project Ga0308001, IMG submission 203167) | Marine microbial communities from water near the shore, Antarctic Ocean - #5 | ecosystem: Environmental > Aquatic > Marine > Unclassified | place: Southern Ocean | collected 2014-06-04
CTTTAGCTTTTCTAGCTTCCAGAGCTAGTCTATCCTGTTCTTTCTTAGCGTCGGAAACTTTAGTGTCTTCAACTTTATCTTTATTATCCTTGAGTTTACCCACAGTATTGCTCAAGCTGTCACCCAACCCTTTCGTAGCTGTGTCAACCTTACTCTTTGTGTACTTAGTGGCGTTGTAAGCACCTTGTACTAACGTTGCGTCTGCTCCCATTATATTACTATTAAATTTTTAATTAAACTCCACCCATTGCACCACCGACAGAATCAGCAGCTGAGGTTATACCATCCCACTTAGCTGCCTCATACCCAGCGGCTTGGTCATTGTAACCAGCGGTTTCACTCTGTGCCATACCCAGTAGAGTAGAGGTCTTATTCCTCTCCATGTCTCTCGACTTAATCTCACCCTCTCTTTCCTTACCTTGAATCCTACTAGCTTCCGCTACCTTTAATTTCTGGTTAGCCGATTCTTGATCCCCGATCATTGCTGCTGATTTCTGAGAAGCCAACTGACCTGAGTTAGCCATCTGCTGAGCGAGTGCTGCAACGCCTGAACCACCAGCACTTTGTTTTAACCCACCTAGTATATTAGATTGAGATTGTTGGTTCTGTTGGTTCTGCAACTCCATACCTTTTTGATTGATTGTAAGGTCTTCGTATGAATTCTCCATGTTCATAAATGGGTTGCTAGTATCTAGCTCAGAGAATGCAGCCTTCTGCTTATCCATCTCTACTCGAGACTTAGCGGCTTTACGTTCAGCAGCTTTCTGCTTCTTGTTTGATGACACAGCTTTAGCTATACCTACACCGGCACTAACAACTGCTGCTCCTGCTAATAAAAAACTCATATCTTATTTGTTTTATTTATGTATTCCTCATACTCCTCAAATGTAGCGGAGACAATCTCCTTTTCTAACATATCGATGTCTTCACAATTAGTTGGGTTCTTATGTACGTTAACGAAGACTGAATCCTCATTTGCATATATAACCCTTTTAGTTCCTGGAGTAGACACTACATAACATGGTCCAACGTATACCTCGCTCACCTCTTCAGTTGCTACAGTTATCTCTCCAGCAAGTAAAAACCACACGTGAAGGTGGTTGTGTATTGCCCCAACTACGACAGTGTCCTTACCCATGAACATTTGCCTGACATATACCCCATCAGCAAAAGTATGCTTTAATGGGAATAAGTGAGTATCATGTTCTGTTACTATATCAAAACCATTAGCACTTGCTATTAAAGTCTCTTGTAAGGCTTGGATTTTCTTTCTGGTATTTAATACTGGTAGGTTCATTTGGTTATATTTAATTACTAATATATAATCACAGTCTTAAACCCTTATTTACTACTCTCGAATATATCACAAGCAGTAGCAAACATCTCACTCTTAACGGTGGAATCGTTCTTAAACTTAGCTAAGCCATAATATCCTAATAGAGAGCTAGTATTCACTTTATTATCTTTACTAAATAGTATGAAGTCGTTGGCTGTTGGTGGTACAGTGGTTAAAGCCATATCACAGACTATAACCAAACCTGTTATAGAACTTATAGGTCCTATCTCTATTATACTTGATTGATTAGAAGTATTAAACCCACTACCGTCTACGATCGGAGTACAGTAATAAGCTATGTCACCTACTTGAACTGAGATGTTTATCTCGTTAGAGAATGTTAATGTTATATCTGCCATGTTTTATTTTCTAAGGTTGCGGTGCTGTATATGTGAATAAAGTATCTAATGGTACAGCTCTAGTGGAACTAGTTAAGCCAAATTTGTCAGCCGTTATAGTACCACGTATATAAGCGTGAGTGCCATCTGATGATATAGCAGTTGTTAGATTTGTTAAACCTACAACCGTATCACTACCTCCAGCTGTAGCAAAGTCGCTAGATCCTGGTGACCTAACTACGGCAAAAGTGCCAGTACTACCGAATTTTAGTTCGAAATCCAAGCCCAACATACTATCAGCCTTCCACCTTAATTCTTCTGCATAAATACCGGGTTTACCAGTTGACGTAACGCTTTGCGTTTCAGCCGAAACCGTAGTCCAAGCATCTGGAATATCAGCCCTTATATCTATCACTGGGTCTGGTCTTTGATTGTAAACTTTAGATGCTAACGCAGAGTTAACAGTTGTACTACCATCACCAGCTACTATAGTCATAGTAAATTCCTTTACAGTAGTAGTTGATGGTATAGTGAAGTTGTAAGTTATTGTACCCCCTGCTGGTATTACTTGAACAACATCCTGCAATACGTTTTCGTCGTCTAAAACTTGGTCCGGAACTCCAGTTACAACTCCGGTTCCACCACTAGTAGTTGTCTCTGCAAAACCAATGGTAAAAGTACTGCCTACACTACCATTTATGTTAACCTCTATTGAATCATCCGGAGGATATACCCCACCACCTGGTATAGTATCACCTGAATTTGTTGAATCACCAAACTCAACGGAGTCAATAGTTAAACCTGGATCTGGACCTAGCTCCTTTGGCGTTACATCTAAATGTGTAGACCTACCATTAATAACCTCTCCAGCTTGCAGTGGAGTACTGTGACTCACAATATCCTTAAAGAATAAATCGAAAACTATACTAGTAGTAAAACCATTAACAACAGTCTCACTAACAAAGATCCAATCAAACTTATCAAAACTATCAGTCCAAGCGCTAGACAATGGATATATGAAAGGAGTATTTGTCAATGCCCAACCACCTGATGCAGTTGTGTAAGTAGCACTGTCAGCTGTCATTGTAACTGTAGCTACCTTTGTAGACACGTTATTAAGTATAGTACCATGCATGTACGACACGTGAGGTGTTGCGGTAGTGTAATTAGCGATACTTATACCATCAGCTGCTACCAAACCTATAGTAGCATTTGGTGCTCCGTCAAATGGATGGACCAAAGCTATTTGAATGTCTATAGTGTCTAGTAGCGGTATAGCTTTACCTGATATATTTAATTCAAACAAAGTATTGGCTAATGGCATTACGAAAGCATCAGTGAAATCCACTGTTACAGATATAGTGTTAGTAACTTCACCAGCAGTACCGGTATCTGCTAATACTATACTGGCAACCCCACTGGGTGTTGACCCTGATGCAAATCCTCCAGCTACTTTACTAACAGAGAAACCAACATCAGGTGTTATAGTTAACACTCTAGTGGTTATGTCTGCGGCACCACCGGTGTGCGTAGTTGTGGATGATGTTATTGTGCAATTAGTTAATGCCATTATTCTCCGTTTTGAATTGTTACTGTAAAGTCTGTTTGTTCTGGTGCTACCACTGAGGTCACCGTGCCTATGCCTTGTACGGAGAACTCACTAGTGTCTAGGTTTTTTAACGTAGTAGTCTCACCAAATATATGATTAAACCATTTCCCTTCTTTATCTATAAACTCAGGTACAAGTCCTTCCTGTAGGTCCGTAGTAAAAGAGGTTACATGCCAACCCTTCTTTTCTACTAGGTTATAATATTCTCCATCACCAGTATTTACTGATACTTTAGCTTGTGTACCTTCGTAGTTCATAGAGCCAAAGCTCTTAACACTACCAGGGTTATCATTAAATAAAACATCGATAGTAGAATCGTAATGAATCCCATATATTAAATTAGCAGGAGTGCTCTTGTCATAGTGAGACCATAACCCATCATCTTTAGCTGTTAAGTATTCCCCATTTATAGATAAACCTGTTTGAGGTGTGAATGACTTGAAGCTGGTCCAACCTTTAGTTTTCTCGCTAAAGGAAACCGTGGTATCTGGAGTTTTAGGTTCCAGCACACTATGTCTATCGTAAACTGCTGGTGTGTACCTCAAGGTGGCATTATACTCCCCTTTTATTTCATCGTAAGTACCAACAACCTCGTGAACTTCTTTTAGGTTGTCTCTAAACCAAGTCGTCATACCTGCAGCTGAAACAGGTGTTAGCCCATCTTGAGATAACCTAAGTACAACCCCTCTTTGTTTATCTGAGAAGTACATCCTGAAGTTATCTAACGCTAGTGATTCTGGGTTTTTAGATATTCCGTAATCCCCAGCGAAGCCAGATGCATCACCAAGTACGTTTGAAGAAGCCGTTACATTAGAGCTTCCATCAGCGTTGAATAATGCATCCTTATTAGCTAGTATCTTTAATACCTTATCTTCGCAGAAAGCCACTACGTTTGTGTCTCTACTTTTTAATGCTTGTATAGATCCATATGTAGGATTTAAGTCCTTAGTGATGCTCTCTGCCATGTTAAACTCATTGAGGTTGTTAGTCCCGCTAGTTGAGTTGTATATACCAGAATATATTAAACCACTTGATCTCCTCTCTTGCCCATAGTCATCTAGAGTTGTGGATACTTTAACTCCATTGTCTATTGTTGGTGCGTTATAGTCATCTCTTATTCTATCAGACTCTAAGCCATTACCAAATGAGTAGCAATTGTACCAAGGTAATTGAGTTTTATACTTATACAGTTCGTTATCCAATCTAAGATAAGGCGTTTGTGATACAGATATTTCGTAATCATTATCCTCTGTGTCATAGGTAGTCATGTAATCCACAACGGTAGACTCGGTTATAGTACCATCCGCATGTATAAACCTAATGGTATCACCTATCAACACATTGAAGGTATAAGTACCTGTGCTGGTAGATTCTCTAAGCGATACTACATCTCTCACCATGGTCTTAACTACTAAGTATGTAGCAACTATATTGCTAACCACTAAACCATCTCTAACTATCTCTATAACGGATCCGACTGGAGCAAATGATTCGTTATTAGCTTCAGTTAACCTCATTGGTAGAGAATTCGTAGCTTCATAGTAAAGGTCTAGACCTACATCTTCTTTAGGTTCAGTCTCCCATATAGCGTTACCTTGATCTACTAATAAATTCTCAGATGAATTAAACATAGGCTCAACTATATTTATAGTAGCAGTGGAAGATCCATCGTGCTTCAATACTCCTCTTGGGTCGAAGTCGTTAACATCTAGCCCTACAGTGGTATTGTCCAGCCTAGCAAATTTAACTAAGAAGGATCTCTTATGAGAGGAGCCCCAGCTTTCATTAGGCTCATTACATCCACCAATAGTCGGATCATTCTGAAATGTCCTAGCAGCTCCGGTTACTCCACTGCCTGATTTAACCTCGTATACAACCGAATTCGGGTCAGTGCTAAACCTAAACAAAGTACCTACAGTACTCATTTTAGTTTTGAATAGTAATGTATCACCACTACCATAATTCTCTCTTCTAATAGAGAAGTGCATAGCATTCATACCCGTTACACCGCTGAGGTGGTGTAAACCATTCTTAGTTCCGAAACTACCATTGTAGTAATCTCTAGTTCTATCTAGATACCAACTTACCTTGCTAAAACCAGTTGATCCATGAGCCTCCCAAAAGCTCTTACTCTCTCCGTCATATGCACACTTAGCAAACTGAGCTTCGACATTTGCTGCGGTAAAATAAGGTCCATTCCAACTGTATGTACTCAAGGTACCATTAACCGCTGGGTTTGTTTGTATGTTCTGTATATAAGCGTGTTTAAATGTGTCCTTAGTTATGTAAGTAATACTATCACCACTCTCACCAAGAACATTAGAGGTTAAAACCCCATCCTTATATATTTTTACAAAGAACTTACCATCAAATTCAGGTCTATTCTCTACTACAGCATCCTTTATTTCTAACCTATACTCTACCCCAGAGGTTCCCAATGTGCTTGTCATATCTGCTGATTCACCTATCGGATCTACTAACATTACTTCGTGAGCACTATCGTTAAGTCTAGATATTCTAGCCCACGCGGAGTACATTACTTGACCACTAGCAACCCCTTTTACTCTAGCCCAACCTATGCCTTTGAATTTTATATCACTGAATGCAGCATCCCATGCTGTACCTGGGAACTCTACGACATTAGTAGCGCTTATGCTAGATACGTCACTTATACTTAAGCTGCCAAGTATCTTAGCTGTAGTCTTAATGTAATCAGGTGCTTCATTCTCTATAGCTAGTATCTTGTACCTAGCCTCATCTAGTACAGGGTCTTGACTGCCATGCCTGTTCTTTAGTATTATGTACGTGTCCTCGTCTAACTTATTCCTATCCGCAGATTGAAACGATAACCATATGTTACCATCTTCAGAGTCGTACCACCTATCCATTGCAAGGTTATAGTACTCGTTAGTAGTTTCCTTTATGTAGTACTTATAATAATCCATCCAACCCTCTATAGGTGAATTCCAATCTTGCTGAGCACTTAACTTATTAGTCTCGTGTGCATATTTCTTCTCTACGTTAACGTCACTAGTTGTTATACGCCCGTCTTTAGTTACTGCGCCTGCAGATATGACAGGTGTCTCCCTACCTTGTTTATCCCCGAATACTATACCTAACTTGTACTTCCTAATAGACTTTACTGAAGCTTCAGGTAACAAACCATCTCCATGAGCCTTAGTCACACGTCTTTGTATAACTGCTACTGGGTTGGGTACATTATAGTTTTGCAGGTAATTCCCATACAAAACCCTATTACCAGTAACCTCTTGAGCTACAGCTTTTCTAGGTACATTATCCCAAGCTCTAAGGAGTTGAGACGAAGGTAGAGCTCTGTGTATCATATCAGAGGTTATCTCCAATATACCACTAGAACCAGTTGCAGCACTTTCGTCCCACTCAGGATCTTTACCACGTTCGATAGTCTTTACTATATACACGTTAGGTGATGAAGTATCTTTGTATAGAATATCTACACTAACCACATCATCAGGTCTCAACGAATCCTCAACCACAAAATCAGTGATCTTTAAATCCCTCAAGTTATTCACCATACCTAGGTTATAACCCTTCTTTGGTACGTAATCAAATTCTCCAGGTAAAAACGCTAGTTCTGACCAAGGAGCAAAAGATGAGAACTCACCATCTTGGTATTTATATCTATAACCAAACCTACCTAATTTCAATTCAAATATAGGTTTAGGTTGTTCCAGCTCTATCACCCAATCCTCTTGAGCGTTTGTTAGAGTGGTGGGTATACTTTCTATTTTAAGTTGATACAAACCTAGTGTGGTATCTGCCACTTCAACTACACACCTAACTACTGATAGTTCACCTAAAGTGTCTGCATTCTCCAATATCAATACATCACCAACCTGAAAAATACCGCCAGATATAGATACATTAGATACTAGAGTAGAAGCCAATAATGGCCCGTTACCGTCAGCGAAAACTTGAGTGCAGCTACCGGTTATATTACCGCTCCTTTTTGAGCTTGACATCAATAATTTAGGAGCGACTCTTGGCGCTCTTCTTATTACTGTTATGTGCTCCTCTTTAAGATCACCGTAGTTACCGATGTCTATAGTATTGATATTAACTAAAGTACCTAGAGCTGACTCTGGGTTACTGATCATTAAGTTGGAGTGTAAACTAAAGCTAGGGGTACCAGCTATGCATCTATCTATATTTATTTTCTTTGGCTCAGAGAAGTTATCAGTCCAGAATAGAAAGTTATCTATTATATTTATACCAGTAATCGACTTCTTCTCAGTGACTGTGTTTCTACTGAAGTTCAGTGTTTTAGGCGCTATAAACTTCCAATACAAAGCAGTAGTTAAAGCAGTAGCTACTACTCTATCAAAGTATATAACATTACCAACCACCTTCCGTATAATAGGATCACCAGTTAGGAAGGCATCAGTGGAATCACTCATTAAGGACGTACCACTAGCATTGTAAGCCTGTACAGCCATTCCAGGTCTAAGAGTATCAGTAACACCTGCAGTTAAAGTTAGTGAAGTGAACCCAGCTACGTTACCGCTTGGGCTATTTAAGTTAGAGTGAGTGTTATGTACTTCAAATATATCTACAACAACAGGTTTAGTTAACTTAGTAACGGTATCGTATTGTATGATTAAGTCTTTGAAGATCTTTAACTCTGTTATATCAGCGTTAGTAAAGAGTTCTTCCTTAGTCCACACTGGTGGTGATGCTAAAAAGAAATAAGCTTTATCAGCCTTCTCATCAGCAACAGAACCAACCATGGTGGTACTATAAGGGGCCCAAGAGTTTGTTAACTCCAATTCAGTCGAAGCTAGCCTTTCTATAGTTCCATAGGAAGTCTGAGCAGTACCAGCGTCACCACCGTCCGATGTTCTAACTTCTATATTTAAAGCGTCCCTATACTCTCCTTGAGGAACTAATCTCTCATCGAGATCCTTGTTCATCTTCCCAGCTTGAAACGTATGTTTTATCTCTGACATAAACTATTACTTAATTGGTTTACTAAGACCTTTTAGCACTTGAGTGAACTCTTCCATTTTAATGTTGGACAGTCTAATCTTAGCTTTCCTAGTTTCTGCGAACTTCTCTTTCTTGTATCTAGCTATTATGTTCTCTGAGATACCTGATCTACCAGATAACACTCCATACATGATATGCTTATATACAGCTTCTTCTGCAAACTTGTGGACAACCATCTCAGCATCTGTCCCTAAGCCATCGCTTATGTACTTAAGCGTAATAGTCTTACCAACTAAAGAGGACCCGAAGTGTATAAACCCAGTGGCGCTATCTATGTAGAAAGTTCCATTATCTTGAGCGTGCTGAGGATCTAGACCGTACCTACCACCCTCACTACCTGAAGCTTGACTCCCGTCAATTGATCCCAGGGTATTGTAATTATTACGTGTACTCGAAGTATACGGGTTAACAGCCGCTTCAGCACCACCGTATAGCTGTGTAGCGAGCACGTTTTCATTAGACCACTGGTAAGTCCCAGAGGGGTTTTGAGCTATGGGGAAGGGATTAGATGTTTTGCCCGTAGGGTATAGAGGGTTTTCAACGCCGTTACTACCTACTCTGACTACCTTAGTGTAGTTAACGTAGTCCTGTGGGAGATACATTACTAAGCTTGGTGGTACTTCTATTTCGTAAGCTTTATGAGACTTGAGAACATCGTATGATAATTCCTGTATAGCTCTCATCCCATGAAATTGTATATCAGTTCTACTGACTTTACTTATCAATTTACCCTCACCCACATACACTACCATGAACGAACTTATAATATCGTCTAAGGTTACAAACTGGTAATTCCCCTTATTGCCAATGGTATCGTTATACGCTTTATGTGTTATTCCATTTAGTAATCCCATAATTATCTATTTTCTTTTGCTTCTTTAACTGCTTGGTTTCTAAGTATAACCTCAGATAAACCTGGTTTGTTTATAACAATACCTGCAAGTTCTAATATTTTATTTGTCAAGTTACTCTCTTCTGAATTGTGTATAACAAAGTTAATTGAAGTGCTCGAGTTGTATAGAGCCTTATTCCCAACTACGTTATAACCCCACTTAGGTAACCCTGGTTTAATTATGTAATCACAAAGTATTGCAGCACTGGGAGTAGGGTATAATACTATTGATAAAGCATTCTTCCTGTAGTACGTTGGCATACTAGCTAAAGGCTTAAGTTTTGAGCTACCCATTACGTAAGCCCAATCACTCTTGTCAATCTCCTCGTATGTAATATAGTTTGTAAGTCCGGAACTTGTGGGGTCCGAAATGCTAGTATTAGTTATATTTGCCAATGCTTCATCCACAGCCCAGTTGTAGATTTGAGTATAAGTTACAGTTACAATATTATTGCTAGACGTAGCTGAGTGATATGGACTGTAATTATTGACTGCGTAAGTGAACTTCTGTGCTATCTGGGTACTTGTATCAGTACCTAAAACCCCGATAACAACATCATCCTGTAAAGAATTATTTATTGTATCTGCACCTGTATTAAAGATGAAATCGAATTCCATTTCTGCAAGCGCCCCAATACTACCGCGGTAAGAGCGGAGGCGGACTTTAGATGACTCATCTGTAATATCACCACCATCACCGAATGTTATTTTAACCACTCTATGCGATTGAGGTTTACTATAAACATTCTCTAACCAATGGATTTGACCGCTAGCAATTCCAATAGTTCCTTCAGCGGATATACTACCACCAACTACTCTGTGCATAGCAATCTTCTCACGAATAGTATCTATATCATCAGATGTTTTACTCTGACTACCCGGGCTTAACAATGCCGTTTTATAATCGTGGAAGTATTGGTTAAAAATGTCTAGCTGAGCCTTACCTGCTAACAAGTTAAACTCTTGAGGCGTTATATAACCTCTCTGTTCTTTATTAGCTAGAGCTAAAACCCTTTGATATACTGTATCTATGCTTATCGCCATTTTCCTTTACTTTATGCTATTATTTTACAATAATATAATCACATAAGATAGTGATATGTTACTATGGGAAACAAAAATAGCCACCCGGTTAAGAGTGGCTACAAGTGTTGTAACTAATTATATTAGTTTAATCGTTTCTCGATTGAGTTTAAAACCTCCATACCCTCGTCGGTCTTAAACCAAGATGCAAGAGCTGAATATGGGTGTTCGTCGAACGGAACAGTCATTAACTTCCTGTTGTTAGATCCCCACGTGAAAGTCCTGTTATTATCAGATAATTTAATAATACCAAACTCAGTGGCTTTTATACCAATATTCCTAAGGTGTATATTATCGTCACCTAGTAAGTCTAGGAACAGGTTAGGGTTTCTCTTAGCAAACACAAGTAAATCTCGTTTAAGCTCCTTAGAACTCATAGTAGACACCTTAGATCCAATCTCAGCACGCATGATTGCTTCTGCCATGTCAATATCTAGTTCGACAGCAGCATTCATTGCTTCCAATTCTAACTCTATACTATCTGTCTCGTATTCCGCTATAGCCTCATCATCTCTCTCTGCATACGTATTACCCTTCTCTGGGTGATACAATGACAGTAACTTCTGAAGAGGTTGTAGGTTTTTAGGGACCATTAATACTCCATTGAAAAATGTTACATTAGCTAACTGCTTATTTCCAACCATCTCGTCTACAAAAACCGTCTTTTGATTTCTAGTATACAACAATTCTCTTTCGTAGTTAGCCTCAGGATCAAAGTAATACCTACCTTTGCAACGTATTCTATATGTCAATGGTGAAACGTTATTTAATAGGTAGTAAAATCTATCTTTGAGTTCCCAAGCATCTTCTTGTTTTTCAACAATAGGCTGCTTCACTGACTTAATAACTTCTTGTTCTACAATAACCTCCTCGGTCACTGCTGTTTTTTTAGCTTTACCCGCCATAATATAATATAATTAAAAAGATTAAAAAAATATAACCGAAGAGATTTGTCCCTTCGGTTATATAATATTAGATATTACCCACGTAACATCATGAAGTTGTTAGCTCCTTGCACAACTAAGCAGCGCTCAGTTAACATGTGCATTTGCATTGCATCTAAAGCAGATGTAGTAGCTCCAACAGAACCAGTGGTCCATGTTTTGAACTTTCTGTTATCTGCTTGAGAAGCTCTATAACGAACGTGTAAGAAAGGACGTTTCAAGTTCTTCCCTAAGTTTTGATCATATACAGATGAAACTCCAGCTGGAACAAATACCCCTTCGATATCCCCTGCACCAGCACCATCAATTTGTCCATCAACAACTCCACCACGAGTAGACTTATCGTTTAAGTACTTCCAGTCAGTTTTATAGAAGTCATAAGAACCTCTTCTAAAACCAGAGAAACCTAAGTTTAAGGCCATGTCTTCATCATTATCGAATACACCATAAGCAGATCCAGAAGCATTGTTACCTAAACCAGCTAACATATCATCGATTTGTAAAGCCATAGTTCTATCTAAGAACATCATGTACTCTTCGATAGCTCCTTGCTTATCAAACTCCTTAAGTATAGCGTCAAAGTCAGTCATAGCGAATGCAGTTGATCCATAAGATACATTACCCCTATCTGTTATAGCAGCGAATAAACCTTCCGAACCATCAACAGGTACAGTAGAACTCGCGGTAGTATTCGTCAATTCAGCTTCTATCATTGCCATTTCACAATAATCAGTAAACCTAGCTTTAGTATCACCTGCAGCCTTTAAGTACCATAAGTAACCACTTTGTCCTTCTTCACCAGAAACTTCTACCCAACCAATTTGAGATGCATCAGATCCTGAAACCTCAAACAAATCTTTCATGATAATTGGCTTGTTAGAGTAAGACTTAAAAGTAGGACTGTTAGACCCTGTTCTTCCCTCTTGACCTTTAGCAAACTCAGAACCATAAACGAATAAAGACACAGTATTACCAGCCGCTATATTAGCATGCGTAACTAGAGTAGCCACCGAATAAGGTAGTACTGTCACAGCCAGAGCCGTAACGTCGGATACGTAACATTTAACCGTTGCACCAGAAGTACCAGCTTTAGACACAATAACAGTGTCACCAACACGAACACCATGTCCTGCTTCTCCAGTCGCATCAACTGAATTACCATCAATATCTTCTGCTATAGTTATAACTCCAGTACCACTCACCAAACCTGTGTAAGATAAGTGAAGACGACCTTGTTCAGACCATACAACTCTATCAGCTTGCATAGCTTCTTCAGCTCCTACTTGCTCTAAGAATCCAGATACGGATCTATTACCAAAGACTTCAGCTTCTTTTGCCATAAGGTCTGGAACATACTGTTGTCCCCAGCCTTTAGTAGCAGCCGACGTAAAGTCTATATAGTTAGACGCTAGAGCTACCGCCGCTGGCGTTGGGACCGTGTTTAAGTTCGTTCCCGGATTAATTACTTGTATTGCCATGATTTAAAAAATTTAAAGTTTAATTATTTCTTTTTCCTAATTTTGAATTTGAAGTCATCTGAACCTTCACCAAGCACTCTAACTTTTAGACCACCTACGTTTGTTTCACCGTGAGTACCCCTAGAATTTACGTCAATGTTTTTGCTTTTAGCTATAGTCTCCTTGATCGCATCTGCCTTACCTTGTTCATAAAAGTGTTGTGCAATTGCATCAGGGTTATTAGCCGTAAACAATGATTTGTGGTATCCCTTAGCATCACTCATCTTGTTATCTTTATCCAAAAACTTTTGAACAAAGTTACCAATATCGCCTTGGTCTGCCTTTACATCGTTGACATTCTTAACATTAAACCTAAACCTTTTGTCCCCAACGTTATATTCAAAACCTTTGAAGTTATCGTTAAAGACAGTTTCAGTCTTCTGCTTAAAGAACTCTTTCTGAGATTTAGCGTGCTTATCCGCTTCTTCTGACTCCTTGTTGTATCGATCGAAAAAATTAACTGCCTTCTGTTGCTCATTAGTGAGCTTACTACCAGCTTTAATCTCTTCATAATATTTAGACTTTTGCCCGTCTATATAGGCCCTCGCTTCAGCAACTTGCTCTTTCATAGCGATTTTCTTTCCTCTAACTGTTCTCTCTTCATCCATGTCCTCGTCGAACCCAAACCTATCTTCTAATAAGAAGTTTCGTTCCTCTGCTGATAGATGTGGTTTAGTGGCTTTGTAGAACTGATCTAATACTTCTGAGTTGTCTAACTTTGAAGTGTCGGCATTTAACTTGACGTAATCGCCTAAGTCACCACCAGTGTCTTCCATGAAGTCAACTAATTTTTGTATATTCTCTGGTAGAGCATTTACAATATCAGGGGTTTCAACTACCACCTCCTCAGCTTCATCTACAACTTCGTCAGTTATCTCCTCTAGTGTTGATACCTCTTGTTCTTCCCCTTGCGGTTGTACTTCTTCTTGTTCTTCTGAGGTTTCGGGGTTCTCATTGCCGCCCACCATTCCTGCTGGCTCAGCTCCTGCTTCTTCAGTTTCATTGGTTAGGGGTTTACTTAAGTCTACCTTTACAACGCTATCGTCTCCAGCGCTCTCGAATTTGGCATCAACTACTTGTTCTGTAACTTCCTCTGCCGTGATCCCTTGATCTTCTACCATAATAAAATACTATAAAATTAAAAACTATCTAGGTGAAAACTTATCTAATCCTAGTCCACCTCCAACTATATCATTACCTGATGACTCAAACTTTTTAAGTGATTCACCCTTTTTTATTGCTTGCTGATTTTCAGCCTGCCTATCTATTCTCTCGTCTTTCCTATCCTCTCTACTAGATTCTCGGTTGTTTATTGTCTCATTCTCCATGCCACTAAGCTTCATGCTTAATTCAAACTCATGGTTCATTAAGTCTTTTTTAACTAAAGCTTCTTGTTGTAAATAAGCTATCTTTAGTTGATTCTTAGTTTCTTCCAGCTTACTCTCTATTTCAGCCTTAGCTTGTTCTTTCTGTGTCTCAGCTTGAGCTGCAGCTTGTTGGGCTTGTATGTTAGCATCAGATTGAGCTTTAATATTCTCCTGCTGCATAGCTTGATCTCTATCAGCCTTTCTCTTTCTCTTAATCTTGAGTAATTGATTGGCTAACTTGACGTTCCTAACGTCCCTAAGATCTATAGCGTCATCAAGATCAATCATCTTCTGACCTAAAGCCATTTGGATATTTTGCTCTAGTATCTGCTTCTCCTCGTCGTCCGGTAGTAGCTCTATGAATATCCCAAAATCATACAAGTGTAAGTCTTTAATCTCCTCTAATGTAGCTACGTTATGAGCCCCTATAGATTGAATGAACGCATCCCTTGTTGGTGAGTACTCTACTATGTCTGATATTCTAAGCGACAAAGCCTCGGCAGTCTCAGTAGTTAATAGTAACATTGACTGTAATATGTGTCTAGTAGCCACGTTAGAGTTGGCCGCCGCTAGCTTTTGAATACCTACCAGTGAGTTCTTATCTGGAGTGGAAGCATCTCTAGCCTCGTTCAGACCAGTAACATCACGTATCATTTGAAGATAGTAGTTGTATGTAGTTATAAGACTTTGAATCTTATTACCACCGCCACCATTCTGTATTTGTTGTATTGGTATTTTACCTGGGTTAGGGTCTCCTTCAGACGTAAATGATCTACCTATGACAGAACCAGTCTGGAAGAACATATTCAAAGCCTCTTGAGGCGTGTAGTTAGTTCCGTTACCTAAGTCTATCTCAGCTAAACCATCAGCATCTAAATAAACTCCGTCTGGTACCATCCTAGACATTACTTGCTGCAGTTTCAAGTGCGTAAGCTGGATCATGTCAGCGAAGCCAGTAATTCTACTTACTAGAGATTCTATTTTACCATTGTACATCCTAGGCGCTACTATGCTATAATTCATCTTAACTTTAGTGAAGTTAGATTTTGTACGCATCATGTTTTTGGCCATCTCCCATTTTAACAACTTATCGGTACCTAACACTAACACGCCTTCGTATAAGCATTCCGTAACTCTCTCCAACTTGCTAAAATTACCCTCCAAGTCTGTTGGTGGGTTAAACCTATCATTCTTCTGTATTGCCTTCTCAGAACCTGTACCAGTTTCTTTTAGCTTATAAACATCGTTAGCATGTGTTTTATAATTGAAGTATAATATAGATATTTTATTCTTATCCCCATTCAACCTCTTAGAAGCTGAGCCTCCTGAGTTTTCAATAATATCCTTTATCTGATCTTCACCTAGATCAGGGAACTCTTTTACTAATTCATTTATAGGTACCTCCTTGACTTCGCCTATATAGTATATGTCCTCAAAGTAGGGTGAATCCGTATGCGAATAAACTAAGTTAGCCGGGTCTACGTACTGAGCTTTAGCTCCTTCGCTCCAATCAAATGTAGTCTTTGTTGCACCTATACCTATAGTCACTAAGTCATAGATTATCCTACGTCTAGTTAGGTCGAACTTACAGCCTTCCATTAAAACATTGATAGCTTGCTCGTTAGCTAGCTCAATTGCTTGCTTATAATCTAGTTGCATATGTAAAGCCAACTCCTCCTCTGTTTCAGGTAGATCCTCTTTTTTATTCTCGTAGAGGTTCATATTTAAGCTCTGTTGAGCGGCATCATTGAACTCTTTAGACTTCATATCACGTATCATAGACTCCATATATTCAGTTCTCTTACTAACGCCATAAGAATCCTGAGAGTAGGCTTTAACATCATAAGCTCTCTGAGCCATACCGTTAACTACAATATCCACAAACTTAGATACTATTGGAACTGGTTTCCAGTCTAGGTTTAAGTACGATAAATCACCATTAATAGATAACTCATCTTTATATTTTTGTATTGGCTGTTCACCTCTGGCATATAACCTCAACTTGTGAAAGTTATTAGTCATATCACCATACTTACTAGTTGACCCGGAAAACCACTCGTGCTCTATGGCTCTAGCAACTTTGAGCCCGTATTCGGAACTCATCTTCTCTAGATCACTTACTGCTTGGGATGGGAAGTTTATAACAGACTCTGCCATATCTACGTTTTAATTATTCTTGAATTCAATCCGGTATTAGTATACCTAGATACGCTTATATCTAGTGGTTGCCTATTCACTTCTGGGTTTGGTTTATATAGATGTCTATTACAAGCCATTATGGCTAAGCCAGAGCTTATAGCAGCATCATACTTTGTTCTCTTATTTATATCAAACCTACTCCAATCACTCAATGTATCAGCAAAGTATACATTACCATAAGTGCCATCTTCTAAGTGACCAACGTGATCGTTGATGTACATTTCAATCGCAGCGGCGTGAGCTTGCTTAATATCTTCACTAGAGTTGGGCATTCCACCCACCTCCTTCTCAGTTACAGAAAGCTTGTTCCATATCTTATCAGGTCTGTTCATGCTAAAACCCCTATAACCTCTCCTACGTAAATAGTACAATAGGCGGGGTTTATTATTCTCAGCGAGTATTGGCATCCCGTAGAATACAAGTGCCATTAGAACGTCCTCAAAGAAGATCTCAGCGGTCTGAGGTCTAGCAATATATTCTAAGAAGAATGTATTTGCTGGTGCATCTTCCATACTGAACTTAGTTAACCCGTGTAAAGCTCCTTTAGAACCTTTCTCGTCAACAGTTCCACTAATGTCATAGCTATCACAACCGAAGGCTCCCATGTGTTCGTTACCTGGCCACTTAACGCCATTTTTTATTATGACATTATTCTGCATTCCCTGCCCAGGAACCCAGCTAACTTTAAATCTACCCTTTGGGTCTGGGTTGAATGTAACTCTAGTATCCTTAATTCCATTTTCCCACTGAAAATTACCAGTGGTTAAAACAGAAGCGCTTTTGTTACCCTCATTGTAATCTATCTGCTCATAAATCTTAACTAGATTAAATAAGCTGTTTTTTGTTTCATCTCTAAAAGCGTGTTCCTCCGTTCTAGGGAATTGTCTATAGAACTCGTTAAGACCATCTTGGTCCTCTCTAAGTCCCTCCACTTCATTCTCCCAATAATCTACAACCCCAGTTTCTATTAATTCACCAGTTGGTCCGAAGACATCATTGCGTGGATTGTCAAAGACTGGAACTCCGAACTCATCAATAAATCCTTCATAGTTCCACTCCATTGGCACAAACAAAGAATATAAACCAGATTTTGTCTGTCCATTTTTGTTTCTTTTATTTACCTGTGAATCTTCGTATAGCTTCTTAAAGTTCTGACCACCCTTATCTAGTGCGTTACTAGTTGAGCCCATCATACACTTACCGATTACTCGACCACCCAATCTAAGACAAGTCTTTGTAACTCGCCAGTTGTTCAGGATATTGTCAGGTCTCTCCCATTTACCACTTTCATCGTGGACTAATAAGGAGAGCTTTTCACCATCGTAGCTATTGTCCCCTGTATTCTTCCAGTCAATAGTAGTGTCAAGACCCTCCATGTCATCAGCCTCTTCGGTTTCCTTCATCTTCCTTCTAGTGAATTTCTTAGCCGGAATACGGTAAGCTAGTTCACTTTTAGGTCTATCCATACCATCTTGAATGGGCTTAAAGAAGAATGGGTAATTAATACTTATAGGTACTATTTTATCCGTAAACATCTTCTTAGCATCTCCACCACTTTTGGATAAGACTCCAAATCTACTATCACTTGCTAATGTAGCTAAATTAACGGTTTCAGCTGAACTCATGAAAGAAAAACCTGAACGTCTATTCTTTAAATAACACATACCGTAGCAACGCTTATCAGCTTTACATGCCTCCCAAAATAAGAAGAACAATCTGTTAGCCTCACGAAAGTCAGGCGCACCCACGTCAATCTTACTCCACTGTAGGTACATGTAATAACTGCCTGTTAGGTAGATAGGTACACCGTTGTTCATGAACCAAAAACCTTCTTCCCTTCTCTTAAACTCTTCGTCTATGTATTTGTAATGTATTTCCTTAAATTCAGCCGGTTGGTTATCCCAGTCAAATCTAGTTTTTATATTCTTAAAGGCAGGGTTCAAAGCGAACTGCTTCCACTTCTGCTTATTAGGATCTTTATCGCAAGAGAATACATCTTTAGGTACTTTAGGCAGAGCTACCTTCAACCCTTGGATCTCAAGCACTTCACCCACTTGACCACTCTTAGATACAACTACGACATCGTTTTCTTTGTTGTGGCCGTAATCCCACTTCTTGCTCTTATTCAACCTATCTATGGTTGTAAGTCTAATGGGTTCTATTACTTTATATAGTGACTGTTCGTACATTACTTCTTCCTCCCTTCGGCGAACCCTTGAAACTTAGGTTTACTCGCTTCGTTTTTAGATTTATCTAGATCATCTAAGATCCTCTGCTCCTCCTCTATCCTGTTAAGTATTTCAAATGCATCAAATATAGCCAGCTTCTTGGTTGCCGCAGCATTTTTCAGCTTATCAGCAGTCAGATCGTCATCCGAGTCAACTATAGGTTCTTTAGCTACCTTTATCAATTCATCAACTGCTATGTGCCCAGCTTGGATTATACTCTTCTTCGTTTCCTTTATAGTCATACTTGGTGTTTATATATCTAGTCATAACCCTATACATTCTCTTACCCCCAACAACGAATTCAAACTCGTCACCTGGTGAGAAACCAACTAAATCCCCCACATCATAAGTGCCATCAGTGTATTTAACTATACCCACCAACGGTCGTTCGGTATCAACCCCTAGATAATCTGTGGATTTTAATGGCTGTATAAAACAAAAACCATTCATACTAGCCCACTCGTTAGAACCGTCAGGTTTGTGTAGGAATATTTGATCAGTTGCTATCAAATATCTACCCTCGCTTAAGAATGATCTACTATTCTTCTCCACACCCTTCATGTTATGCCAACGCCTAAACACATTATGGTGTATCAGTAGTTTGTCTCCGTTCCTTATATTAGTAGCATTAGTCTTTGGTACCTCAACAACTATAGCCTCCCTATTAATATACTGATGGTTAGATACTTCTGTATTTAGTATTAAACTCTTATTCCCAACAGGGGTGGAATTACTATACCTGTCTCCATCAGGTTTGACTAGGAAGTCAAATAAACCTATCATTTGTAATTGAGGTTATATTCAACGGATATAGCCATATTCTTATTGAAATCTTTCCACGGTATGTGGATATCACCTTTGCTTATATATATAGAGTACTTAGTTTCGTTTTCTATAATGTCAGTAATAGTATGACCGCCATAAACCTCTTGCCCCACGGCATAGTGCATTGCATCGTTCTTGTAATCCTTACCTATAGTTATCTTCCTAATTATGTGATTCTCCATCAGCGGGGTAGTTAATAGTACCGTCCTTTAAGTCTACGTCAAAAGTACCATACTCAGTTTTTAATTCTCGTTGCTTTTCAGATATCATCTCCTGCATGTCAGTAAATTGATGTAGCAGTGAATGTTTAGATGCTTCTATGTTACCTATCTTGAATTGCACCGCGTTGATATTGTTAACTAATTCTTGTAGGTTCTCTAAATGTTCAGCCGTTATTTTAGCTGGTTTTGGGTTTAAATCCATAATCTTATTTTTCTTAGCCATTGTATTATATTTAATTGTTATTTACTTTTCTTTGCTTTCTCTAATGATCTACCACCAAAGTAAGCACCTATTACTGTTATTAAAACCAACTGAAGTAGATCTGTCCATTTTGCTTCTACCACAAATGCTATAACCCCAGCATCAATGAATATCATCAATACAGTGGATACTACTAGAAATATTAAAACCATTGGTCTGGTATTCTTAGACAACCAAGAATCAGAAGCCATATCAGCTTTCCACCTATCAGTGACCTGCTTTTCCATTTCTATTTCATAGCTAGCTACTAGCTCTTTTATCTTCAATCTAGCGGCTAACTTCTCATCTTTAGAAGTATGTAAGTTATCTACTATACTTCCAACACTATTAACTAATGCTGTTGCTCCTGATGATAATATCTTGTTCAGTACACTCATCTGTCTTTATCTTTTATCATGTCATCTATTGCTTTATTCATAACCTTATCCGTATAGGACTTGTTATCGTAGTATACGCAGTTGATAGTAGTTGGCACATCTTCTTCTCCTAGTAGGATTCTATAGATCCTGCTTATTAAGTGGTTGCACTTGAATGATGTTTTGTAGACCGTATACTTTATTGTAGTACGGTTCCTCTCTCTCCAAACTTCTATCCAACCTTCCTTGCGTAGTCTTTCCCACCTGTGTTTATCCCAAGTGTAAGCATACACCCCGTTCTTAAAGTCATCTCTATTGAATCTGTTTAAACAATTCAAGTAGATGAGTAATTCCAGGTCTGCTTCTTTTATTTTATTTTGTTTGCACGCCCATTTTCGGACCAATCTATAATACTTTAGAAAATGAGCATCTTTTAAGTCCTGCGCGGTTAGTCTCATTCGACTAGTACTATATCCCTTACTTTAATACATCGGTACATCTTATCATCATATGATATATCATGACCTGCATGCTTATCATAGAACACTGTGTCTCCTTCGTTTATAATAGTCACTAAATCCCCTTTGGAGATTATAGTAGCTTTCTTATATCTATTATCAGAATCTGTCTTATCTGTAAGTAGTAATCCACTGACCTTCTTAGGTCCATCGTTTACCTTCTCTACTATAACATAGTCGTTAACGGCTCTCATCTGTTCTCATATTTGAAATTACACAATCAGCGGACATTATAGTAAGCGCTACACTCACAGCATTTTTCAGCGCCGATTTTGTAACCAAAACCGGATCTATTATACCAGCGTTAACCATATCAACCGTATCCCCAGTTACAACATCAATCCCCATCCCCACTGGGAACTCAACGGAAGCTACGATGCCTGCATTATTTAGGATTGTTTGGTAAGGAGATCGGATTGCTTCTAGTAAAGCCGTATACCCCACGTTAGTGGGAGAGATTTTTTTGGATGCGTCAAGTAATGCGATTCCACCACCAGCAACAATCCCTTCTTTGAGGGCAGCTTTGGTTGCATATATAGCATCTTCAACTCGATCCTTCTTCTCTTTCATTTCAACCTTAGAATCTGCACCTACTTTAATTACTCCTACACTACCTGATAATGTAGCTAGCCTTTGTTCTAGTTTCTTTTTAATATAACCATTACTCTCTTTAGAAATATTTTTTTGGAGGTCTGTAACTCTTTCGTCGATGTCTGGATTAAGTTCCTCTAAAGTTAAAGTGGTTGTCTTGTCATCTGTGACAGCGAAATCTGCTTCACCTAAGTGCTCAACTGTGATCAGGTCAAGGTCATCTCCTAGTTCTTCGTTAACAACTGTACTACCAGTTAGTATAGCAAGATCTTCCATAGCATCTGCTTTGGTTGGACCAAATCCAGGTGTATCAATTATATTAACCTTAATATTACCCTTAACTTTATTCATTAATAAAGCTGACTTAACTTGCTGCGATACAGGAGCGACGATCAATAAAGATCTATTACCCTTAATAGCGTACTCCAGTATACCTTGAATCTTCCGAACATTGGGTATCTCAGATGAAACCGTCAATACTAGTGGGTTGTCTAGCTCAGCGACTTGCTTTTCTACGTTAGTAATGAAGTGTGGTGACGTTAAACCGCAGTCAATCTGAACCCCGTCTACGATGTCTACGTATGTATCCTCTGTTTCACTCTCCTCCATTAGCACTACGCCGTGTTTGCCCACTCTTTCGTAAGCTTCAGAGATGATAGCACCTAAGTCTTTATCGTTGTTACAGGAGATAGTAGAGACAGCTTTAAGCATCTCACCATCTACCTCGACAGCTGAATCTTCTAAGTGTTTAATAACATCAGCTAAACAAGCTGTTACTCCTTCTTTTACTTCTCGGATTTTCGCACCTGCAGCGACGGCAGTGCGTATAGAATCAATAAGGGCTTCCACTAAAACAGTGGCAGTGGTTGTACCATCTCCGGCTTCTCTTACTGTGTTTCGAGCTGCTTCCTTAACTAAGGTTGCTCCCATGTTTTCGACCGCATCAAATAAGACTACGCTTTCTGCAACGGTTACTCCGTCTTTTGTTATGATCGGTCTGCCGCGTCCGTCCTCATATATTACGCACTTACCTGAAGCGCCTAGAGTGGATTTTACGGCTTTTGCTAGTTTATTAACCCCAGCTATAATTTTTGATTCAGCATCTAAACCGAAGTCAAGCTGCTTAACCAATTCGTTTGGTATATTGTATTCCATGAAATAAATTTAATTAAATTAAAATGTCTTTATTACTTTCGGTCCATCAAGGAATTCCAGTCTTTTCTTATAGTGTTCGATACTGCCATTGATAGCTTCTTCAGCTCCAGAGATAGTAGTTCTACGCGTAATCGCTTTCCAACCCTCTTCTCCTCTGATTTCTGTTTGATAGTATCCATTCTGTAGTTGTGTAATTCTCCAGTTCTCTTTAATAGTAAAGTGTTCACACTCTACGGTTGTTGGTTTTTCCATGGTATTGGTTTGTTAGTATTTACGCCCGAATTTCATCTTCAGCCTATCAAGTATTGAGTGATCCTCTCTGAATGCTTTCTTAGCGGACTTATCGTGAGCTCTAGATTCTTTCTTATCAGCTCTCTTCTTTTTTCTGTCTTCCTTGTTTTCCATGCTATTTCGTAACTGTTTGTTTCTTACCCTTAGAGTCTGTATAAGTATATGTCTCCCCGGTTTTAGCCTTGGATTTGTTATGTCTGTTCGTTATAGCTCTCTTATTACCCTTAGCTATTTGATCCGGAGTTCTACTATCAGTAGGACCCTTTGCTGGGGTTTTAGGTTGAGGCTTACTATAGTCTGGTCCTGGCTTCTTAACGGCGTATTTGCCAGTTTTGTTCTTCTGAGCTAGTAAGTCTTTTTGATATAAAGATAAAGGCTTTTTCTTAGGCTCAGTATTAGTACGTGGCTTTAACTTAGAATCCTTTAGCTCAGCTGTTTGAAGTTTCTGCGGCTTCTTCTTCTCTAGAGATATAACCTTTTGAGGTTCTCTTTTAGTAGCAGGTTTCTTAGTTGTAGATGGCTTGTAGCTATCATTACCTTTTTTATCAGGCCCAGACCCATTGCGTTTAGCAGCCGGTTTAGCAGCCGGTTTAGCAGCCGGTTGAGTTGGGTTCTCCCATTTAGCATTCTTCTTAGCTTTATCAGCCTTACGTTTTGCTGCACCTTGTTTAATTCTGTCTAGTAATCCCATGTTTATTTATTTCTTGCGTTTTTTCTGTTAGTTCTTTCTACTTGTCTTAGCTCTTTACGTCTCCGTCTATTAGCTCTTCTTTTATCACCAGGAGATAAACCTGTACCTCTATCGACTTTCCTTTGCTCATCATCGAGATGGCGTTGTATCTGTACTTCGCTGCGATTATTTATCTTGTCCTGCCTATACTGGCTTAACTTCGACATGCGACCTTCTCCGATATTCTCTTCTAATGTAATCTTTGAACTGCCGTAAGCACTTCTAGTCTTCTTATTATCGTAGTTAGCTGCTGTCCAAGTTTCATTGTATTTTGCACCTGGATTAGTACGCCCTGATTCCCACTCATTTCGTTTGAATGCCATGTCTTTGTATTTATCTTACTCCAGTATAATCACATCGTTATCTAATAATTTACCAGTGTGACAGTAGCCTGTTACTCTTATCTCTTACTAGGCTTGTGTCACTGTAAAAAATTTTATTATAAATATATAAGTCTTGCATTGCCCCCCTCCTCCCAGGCTAGCCCCCCTAAATCAAAAGTCAAATGATTTGCCCCACCCCCACCAGCATATACACATATGTATATATCCCCATATATAACTACCCATATATATAGCTTCCCACATATATATATCAGTACAAACTAAGTACGACTACGAATAGATAATATCTATGAATCTAAACTACTACTACTATGAACAACTACAACAAGCAATATATCAAAGATCTAGCTTACGCTTACCTATTCTTTGCAATGATCATCATGATCTTAGTATCAGCTCTATGTGTAATCATGCCATCCGAGCAGCAGACGTCTGTCGAGTATGGGTCTATCATCAGCTATGAGTCTGAGCAGACATGGTAATAACCAAGTGCAAACTTAATACGACTTCGTATAGATAATATATATGAAATCAAACTATAACAACTTAACTTAAATCAAACTATTATGGCAAACGCTACAGAATTACGCACGAAGAGATTCGTTATACGCAAATCATTGATCGGTACTAAAACTATCATCACATTCGTGAACAAGAAAGGCGTTGATTGTACTTACGATCACGACGAAGTATACTACAAGAATCAAGAAAGGTTCGACAATATGAATTGCTTTATCAAGTACAAATCATATACATGTAGTAATAACTTACCAACATTCGCAAGATGATCAATGAATCAATACTACTGCACTCTCAGCATATAGCTATCCTGATTGTCTCAGTTACAGCATTATCAATACTACTAATGATCTTACGATCACTTAAACAAGCCTAAACATGGACATAATTACAGCTATTACCCGTGAGATCAAGCGTCTCAACTCAGATAAGATCGGCAACAGTCTAGCCATTCGTACCCTTAAGTCAGCTAAAGCTGATCTATTGAACATCGAAGCTCAGAACAGACCAATCAGAGCATCTGGACCAATGGTTGGATGGGCATTCTTATCCCCTCAAGAGAAACAAGTATCTTGTGATGTATTCAATGAACGTCATAGATCATTTACAGATGAGGAACTAGTTAATGCTGAGATGGATGCTACAGATCAAGCTAACAGCTATGAGTAAGTCTAGAAGAAAGGCTTATACTAAAGCTAAAGCAGTTTCATTTGCGTGCCGGAATCATGGTTCATGCTCATTTTGCCAAGGTAACCGCAAATATGCGACCTTAAAGCGATTA
>Ga0308001_10000278_pt1 | contig 24975 bp, 26 predicted proteins | sample Neamet5_FD_203167 | JGI IMG/M metagenome (GOLD analysis project Ga0308001, IMG submission 203167) | Marine microbial communities from water near the shore, Antarctic Ocean - #5 | ecosystem: Environmental > Aquatic > Marine > Unclassified | place: Southern Ocean | collected 2014-06-04
TAATCAACACCTGGATCAAACAGACTAAAAATTGAATAAAATAGTCCGCCTATAACTATGACTGTAAACTTGTTATCAACAAGTACTGCAATTCGAGGAATGAAAATTATATGCATCATTACCACCACTGGCAGTCCTGCTCCTAAAGTATTTATAAATACTCCCCACGGAATTCCCTGCGCATACTGGCTTGCTGAAATGCCGCCAAAAAAATCTGCAGCTCCAGCTAAAATTGGGCCAAAAAAATCTAGAGACCAATAGGCAACAATAATCCACATATCACGAATCCAGTGAAATGATGCGAAGAGCTTTCTAAGAGAGAAGCCTTTATTGCGAAGCCATAGAAGTGGAAGAGCTGTATAGATAAAACAATAAGTAATCACCCATATCCATACATCTACTTGTGAGTGACTGCCTGAAGTATAAATATCTGTTCCAGGAAAATGAAGGCCAATATTAAAGCCAAATCCTAAAATCAATTGAGTAATAAAAAGATAAAATACTATAAACCATGCTTCTTTTTTAGCTGTATTTTTATTTACAGAATAAAGTTCTTCCCAAGCTACTGCATTTCGATTTCTAGTAAAGTAAAGCAGCAAGAAAACTGAAAGAATTAATACTGGAATATAAAGTGTAATCAAGCTCATAAAACCATCTTCTGCTATTGGTGCTAATTTAAAGCCCAAAGAGTCAAAAATAAAATAAGATGAAGTTGCAATTATCCAAATAGCTATTGCGCTTACCAAAGCTTTGTCTTGATAATATTTAATAAAATACATTTAATTTTCCTTAATTAAGCCTACAAAATAGAGAAAATACATTATAATGTCAACATGGTTGACAATAATAACTATCAAAGCTTCCTTGAGACTAATTTTTTAAGATTATTATTAGAAATATCTGAATGGATGGAATCTGAAATGCTTGAATTAAGTCAAAATTCAGAATATCAGGGAAGTATTGCCGAAATTAAATTATTTAATGCGCTTAGGGGCCAAGAGAAGTCTATTTCAGAATTGGCTAGAATTCTTGGTTTTTCACGCCAAGCTGTCCATAAGACAATCCACAAGCTAAAAGATAAAGGTTATTTAGAGTTAGTTATCAGCAGAAATAATAAAAAAGATCGTTTAGTTAAAATTACAGAAAGTGGTCAGGATATTAGAAAACAGGGAGCTGAATATTTAATGAAAATTGAAAGAAAATTGTCTTGGAGTATTGGCGAAAGAAACTTAGATTACGTGAAAGAAATATTACTTGAGCACGTTAAAAAAATTCAAATAAAATAAAAGTTGTAGAAAATTCCTATAAATCTAATAATAAGATATGACTCAACAATTAAACTTATACCCAACAATTAATCCATACGACTCAGGCTTTATGGATAGTAATGAACATCAAATCTATTATGAGCAATCTGGAAATCCAAATGGAAAGCCTGCTATATTCCTTCATGGCGGCCCTGGCGGCGGCGGTAGTGAAGACGTCAGAAGATTCTTTAATCCTGATTTGTATCGAATAGTTGTTTTTGATCAAAGGGGTTGTGGAAGAAGTAAACCTCATGGATGCCTAGAAAATAATACAACGTGGGACTTGGTTTCTGATATAGAGAACCTAAGAAATAAATTAAATATTAAACAATGGTTGGTGTTTGGGGGGTCTTGGGGAAGTACTTTGTCTCTTGCCTATGCTCAAGCACATCCTCAATCTGTAAGTGAGATAGTTCTAAGAGGTATATTTCTTTTAAGAAAAGAAGAGCTTCATTGGTTTTATCAGGATGGTGCAAGTCGAATATTTCCTGAAGCATGGAGTAATTTTTTAGAGATTATTGATAAGGATAAGCGGGATAATTTAATGAATGCTTACCACGAAATATTTACAAGCAATGATAGAGAGAAGAGACTTAAAGCAGCAATAGCATGGTCAAGATGGGAAGCTGCTACTAGTAGCTTGAGTTATAAGCCCTCATTAGTAGAAGAGTTTTCAGATCCTGAGTTTGCATTAGCATTTGCTCTTATTGAAAATCATTACTTTATTAATAAAGGTTGGTTTCAAACTGAAAATCAATTAATAGATAATATAGATAAGATTCGCTCAATTCCATCTGTCATTGTTCAAGGTAGATACGATGTAGTTTGTCCAATGAAGACTGCATGGGAGTTATCTGAAGCCTGGCCAGAGGCCGAGATGATTATAGCGCCCTCTTCAGGGCATACTGCTTTTGAAAAAGAAATCACTCACGCTCTTATATCTGCAACAGATAAATTTAGTAGCAATTAATCTTGACCTAGAGTTTACTCTAAGGGTTATAATTTTTTAAAGACATTTTATATATTAAGGAAAACACCATGACAAATGAGACTTCAAGAGAAATAAGATCAGAAATTACTAGCGAAGGAAAATTGCATCTTTCTATAGCTACGGTAGAAAAACCAACACCAAAAGAAGATGAGGTTTTAATTAAGGTTGAAGCAGCTCCTATCAATCCATCAGATCTTGCTTTATTACTTAGTTTTGCATCAGACCCATCAACTCTTGAGGTAACTGGGGCTGGAAATGACACAGTTGCATCTATGGACATTCATAAAGGCTTGATGAAGGCAATGAAGCCTAGGCTAGATCAATCAATGCAAGTTGGTAATGAGGGTAGTGGAGTTGTTGAAGCAGCTGGAGCAAATGCTCAACATTTAATTGGTAAAACTGTCGGTGTTGCCGGTGGTGCAATGTATTCAGAGTACAGATGTGTTCCTGCAATGAATTGCTTAGTAATGGAAGATGGCACCACTTCTAGACAGGCAGCTTCATCATTTGTGAACCCATTAACTGCCTTGGGATTTATTGAAACAATGAAATTAGAAAATCATACCGGTCTTGTTCATACAGCGGCTGCATCTAATCTTGGGCAAATGCTTGTAAAGATTTGCAAAGATGATTCAGTGCCATTGGTTAATATTGTTCGAAAAGATGAGCATGTTGCTTTATTGAAAGGTATTGGAGCTGAATATGTATGCAATACAAGTTCTCCTGATTTTATGGATAGTCTGGTAGATGCCCTTGTAGCAACAGGAGCAACGCTTGGTTTTGATGCCACTGGTGGTGGAAATGAAGGAAAGTTAGCAGGTCAAATTTTATCAGCAATGGAGATAGCAGCAAACAAAACTGCTGCTGAGTACAGTCGATATGGATCAGATACCTATAAGCAGGTATATATATATGGTGGCTTAGATCCATCTCCTACAGTTTTAAATAGAGCTTATGGGATGTGTTGGGGTCTTGGTGGTTGGTTACTAACTCCTATGATTGGAAGAATAGGCATGGAGAAATTTATGGCTATGCGTGAAAGAGTTGCTAAAGAAATTAATACTACTTTTGCTAGTCATTACACTCAAGAAGTTTCATTTGAAGAAATGCTTCAACCTGAAGCTATTCAAAGTTATGGCAAGCAAGCAACGGGAACAAAGTTTTTAGTTACCCCGCATAAATAATTTAAGAGAAAGTTATGGAAGGATTAGCAGTAATGGGATTTATTTTTGGGATGGTTGCATTTGTTCGTTTGGAAAAACTAATAAGAACACTAAAGGAAAGAGGAATTCTTGAGAAGAATTACAAGGAAGAGTAAAAAGTCTTGTAAATAGTTACAATATACGAGCGATGACTGATTTAAATCTATATACCTATGGCATCCCTATCGTCATTAGCATGATTATTGCTGAAACTATTTATTCAAAAATTAATAACCTTTCTTTATATAAACTCAATGACAGTATGGCTGGATTTGGCCTTTTAGCAGGCAATATTATTGTAAATATAGGGACTAAGGGTTCAATTATATTTTTCTATTTTTATTTATATGAGTTTCGTATATTTACTATTAATGAAATGTTTTCATCAGCAGCTGTGTGGATCCTTACATTCTTAGTTATAGATTTTGTTTTCTATTGGTATCATAGATTTTCTCATAGAGTTAGATTTATGTGGGCTGTACATATGAATCATCATTCTAGTGAAGAAATGAATTTCACTGTAGCTCTTCGTCAAGCCTGGTTTGGTCCTATAACTAAAGTTCCTTTTTTCTTAGTACTTCCTCTCATAGGCTTTGATCCTTTAATTACAGCTTTGGCTGGAGCGGCAGCAACCTTATGGGGTATTACTGGCCACACTCAATCAATCAGAACTCTTGGGATTCTTGAATATGTTTTTGTCACGCCCTCCTCCCATAGAGTCCATCACGCCTCCAACCCAGAGTACATTGATAAAAATTATGGAAATATGTTTATTGTCTGGGACAGAGTCTTTGGAACTTTTGCTAAAGAGAAAAATAAAGTTACATTTGGAATAACTGAAAATGTTAAAACTTTTAATCCTATAAAAATTACATTTATGAATTGGATTAAAATGATTGAAGACTTTAAAAACTCAGCTAATTCAAATGAGCGATTTAATTCTTTCTTTGGTCCTCCTGAGTGGAATTTAAACAAAAGCAAAAATCACAACCTTTAAAGGTTACATTCATATCTCTTCGTGTAGAATTATATAAAGGAGACTAGATATGAGTGATAAAAAAGATCTTTTAAATGATTTAAAGATTGATCGATCAGAAAACAATAAATCTGAAGGCTCTTTAGTAACAAAATTTTTATTAGCTACTGGTGCAATAGTTATTGCGCTTACTTTTGTCCAATTGGTTTTCTTATCCGAAGATGAGCTTATAGAGGTTAATACCTATACAGCTAAATCAGCTAATCAATCAGATAATGCTGCTGCTAGCGTATTAGATGCTTCTGGATATGTAACAGCCAGAATGCAAGCGACAGTTTCATCTAAAATTACTGGAAAAGTATTAGAAGTCTATATAGAAGAAGGTATGTTTGTTGAAAAAGATCAGATATTAGCTCAACTTGATGATAGTACGGTCCAAGCAGAGTTAAATTTTGCTAAAACTCAATTAAAAGAAGCTCGAAGAATTTTTAATAGAACTTTAGAGCTAAGAAAAGATAATCTTGCCAGCCAGGCATCATTAGATGCAGCTGAATCTCAGGTAGATGGATTAAAAGCAAGGCTGGATATCAGTAAGCAGATAGTTGCAGACATGCAGATACGTGCCCCTTTCTCTGGTGTTGTAATAAATAAAGCTGCACAGCCAGGCGAAATGATTTCTCCAGTTTCTGCTGGTGGTGGCTTCACTAGAACAGGTATAGGGACTATCGTTGATATGAGCTCTTTAGAAGTTGAGGTTGATGTGAATGAGTCATACATTAATAGAGTTCAAGCAGGTCAACCTGCTATAACAAATCTTAATGCCTACCCAAATTGGGATATAGCCTCTGAAGTTATAGCAATCATTCCTACTGCTGATAGAAATAAAGCCACTGTTAAAGTAAGGATAGGATTATTAGAAAAGGATGAAAGAGTTCTACCTGATATGGGTGCAAAAGTTTCATTTTTAAAGGAGCAAATGAACGAAGCTCCAAAAAAACTTGAAGGAGTAATGGTCCCATCGTCTTCTGTTATAAAAGAAGGTAATTTATCTTATGTATTTGTTATTAAAAATGGGTTGCTAACAAAAACTAAAGTTAGTGTTGGAAGTTCATCTTCAAATTTCAGCAGGTTAATCAATGGAGTTGTAGCTGGTGATAATGTAGTTACAGATCCAAGTAATGATCTTGAGAATGGTCAAGAAGTTCTAATTAAATAGGAAGTAATATGTCAGAAATATTAGTAGATGTTAAAAACCTTTCCAAAGAATATAAACGCGGCGGAGAGACTTTAATTGTTTTGGATGATCTTAATTTAGAGATCCCTAAGCAAGACTTTTTAGCTTTAATGGGGCCGTCAGGATCTGGAAAATCGACTCTTCTTAACCTTATAGGCGGTTTAGATACACCATCAAGCGGCTCGGTATCTATAAATGGTGAAAGAATCGACCAAATGAATTCAAAACAATTGAGTAATTGGAGAGCGGGTAATGTTGGCTTTATATTCCAATTCTACAATTTGCTTCCAGTCTTGACAGCTCAAAAGAATATAGAGCTTCCTCTCCTTTTAACTAATTTATCTAGTTCTGAAAGAAAAAAACATGTTGAAACTGCTTTAAATATCGTTGGTTTGTCTGATAGATCAGGACATAAACCAAGTGAGCTTTCAGGTGGTCAGCAGCAAAGAGTAGCCATTGCCAGGGCATTAGTCTCAGATCCTGATATTTTGGTGTGTGATGAGCCTACGGGTGATTTAGATAGGAATACTGCAACAGATATTCTTAATCTTTTAAAGAGCTTAAATGAGGATCATGGAAAAACTATATTAATGGTTACTCATGACCCTGCTGCTGCAGACTCTGCTAAGCGATCACTCCACTTAGATAAAGGTAAGTTAACAACTTAATCGTGTACTGGGTTCTAGTTAAAGCAGGCGTTGTTAGAAAGAAGATGAGAAGTCTTCTAACAATCTTATCTGTCGTTATAGCCTTTTTTCTTTACGGTTTACTTCATTCAGCTGATCCATTATTTTCAGGAGCTGCTGGTGAAATTAATGCAGAGCGAATGATTATTATGCCTAAACACGACATGATGTTTGGGAGATTGCCACAATCACATATCAATTACTTAGAATCCTTAGAAGGTGTTGCAAATATTGCATGGATGGACATGCTTTCAATGGATATAAATTCTATAACTGAAAATATTCCTATATTTGCTATAAGTAAAAATTACTTCAAGGTTATGGATAGGTTTGAAGCTTCGCCCGAGGCAAAGAAAGCTTTCTTTTCGAATAGAAGAGGTGCCCTTGTAGGTAAAACTGCTGCAGACTTAAAAGGTTGGAAAGTTGGAGATCTTGTTTCAATACCAACTTTTTCAAAAAAGAGTGATGGCTCAAATGTATGGGAATTTGTAATAGAAGGAATTTATACAACAAGCCCCTCTGCAGATGAGCTTGGTCTTATGGTCCGAAATGAGTATGTAGAAGAGGCACGAATTGCTAATAAAGGTACCGTATCGATGATATTTTTTAATCTAGATGATCCTTTAAAAGCTGATGTAATAAGCAATATTATTGATGATAATTTTAAGAACTCAGCGCACGCAACCTTTACTGGGAACGAAATTACTTTATCTCAAAAAATGTTATCGGATATTGGAAATATTAAATTAATAATTACAGCTATTATTTCAGCAGTATTTTTTACATTACTTTTAGTAACTGCAAACACTATGAGTCAATCGGTAAGAGAGAGAACAAGCGATTTAGCCATTCTTAAAAGCCTAGGCTATAGGGATATGCAAATATTTATTTCAATACTTTTAGAGAGTAATTTTATTATTCTATTTGGAGCTTTATTTGGCCTGATATTAACACTCATAACAATTCCATTTATAGACCAAGCAAGTGGTGGTCTTACTGGCGGGATTATTGTCTTTGATATCTATCAGGTAATAAAAGGTATTTTAATTGGAGTTCTTATGGCCTCTCTTGCTGGAATTCTTCCTGCTTATCAAGCCTATAAATTAAAAGTAGTAGATGCTTTGGCGAAAGGATAAATATGAAATATTGGATAATTATTCTGGCTGCTTTAAAAAGAAAGAAATGGCGAACAGGCTTAACCATCTCATCACTTGTAATAGCTTTCTTGTTATTTGGTCTTTTAAGATCAGTTGCAGTAATTTTTACAGAGGATGTAGATTTATCTGGTGATGATAGATTAGTAGTAGCTTCTAAATATTCTATTATTGATTCTATGCCTATTTCTTATTTACAAAGAATTAAAGGTATTGAGGGTGTTGACATTGTTGCTCACCAAGACTGGTTTGGCGGAACTTATATAGATAGGGCTAATTTTTTTCCAAAATGGCCCGTCCCACCAAAAGAATTTTTAGATATCTATCAAGAATATAAAATTAGCGATCAACACAAAGAAGCCTTTATTTCAACGAGAACAGGCATGATTGCAGGCCAGAAGATAGTAGATAGATTTAATTGGAAAGTTGGAGATAGGATCCCTATCATTGGGGACATATATTTTTTAGATGATGGAACAAACTTATGGGAATTTGATTTAGTTGGTATTTTTACTGATGTTGAAAATCCTGGAAATGAAGATCAGGTATTTTTAAATTATCAATATTTTGATGAAGCTAGAGAGGAGATGAGAAGAGGAGTAGTTGGTAATTTTATAGTTAAATTAGCAGATAAAAATGATGGTCCAAGAGTTGCAAAAGAAATAGATGCAATGTTTGCAAACTCAATGGATGAGACAAAAACATCAACAGAAAAGGCATATCAACAAATGTTTGCAAGCCAGATTGGGGATATAGGGTTTATCATGAACGCGATCCTTGCAGCTGTGTTTTTTACAATATTACTGGTGACAGGCAACACGATGAGTCAGTCTATTAGAGAAAGAACCTCTGAACTTGCTGTCTTTAAAACTATAGGCTTTTCTGATATGACGGTTATGAACTTGGTATTAATTGAATCACTTGTTCTTTGTATTATTGGAGCACTATTAGGACTAGGCATTACAGCACTAATGATGCCAGCTCTATCGGAAATGGTTTCTGTATCTCTAGGAGAGATTTCATTAGATGTATCAGTTATTCTCTCAGGACTTGGTATAGCTATTATTACTGCATTTATTAGTGGTTTTCCGCCTGCTTTGGGCGCAATGAGATTGAAAGTCGTAGATGCTCTTAAAAAGGATTAATTATGAAGTGGTTTAGACAAGTATTGGCAGTAACAAGTATGAATTTGTTATCAATAACACAACGTTTTGGTTCTTCCTTGGTCGTTATTATCGGAATAGCTGGTTCGGTTGCGGTAATGGTATCTTTATTAGCTATGGCCAGTGGATTGCAATCAACTGTTGAGGGAACTGGAGAAGCGGATAGAGCTATGATCTTAAGATCAGGGTCTTCTTCAGAGTTAAGTAGTGTAATTTCAATAGAAGAAGCAAATGTTATGGCTAATGCTCCTGGTTTAAGACAATTGAATAATGAGCCAATGATTGCATTTGAAGTCTACACGGTTGTAGACCTTAAAAAGAAAGGTGCAGATGACACTTCAAACCTTCCATTAAGAGGCGTGGATGCTATGAGTTTTGCTGTTAGACCTGAAACCAAGATTATTAAAGGAAGAAACTTTGAGCCTGGTAGAGCAGAAATTATTGTTGGGAGAGGAGCTTATGATCAATATGAAGGAGTTGAGCTGGGTAATAAGGTAACTTTTAGAAATGCTGCATGGACTGTAGTGGGAGTTTTTAGTACCGATGGAGATGTCCATGAATCTGAAGTTTGGGCTGATGTAAAAGTAGCACAATCTGCTTTCCAACGTGGGGCATCTACATCGAACGCAATAGCAAGATTAGAGTCAGTATCAAGTTTTGATGAATTTGCTATCTTTATAGAAAATGATCCAAGGCTCGAAGTGAAAGTTGAAAATGAACTAGATTTTTATAAGAATCAAGCATCAGGAGTGTCTGGAATTATTAATAGCTTTGGATATTTAGTGGCTATTATTATGGCTATTGGTTCCATCTTTGCTGCATTGAATTCGATGTATAGCGCAGTATCCACTCGGTTGGTTGAAATTGGGACACTGCGAGCTGTTGGATTTAGGGGTAGCTCTATACTAGCGGCCTTAATGATTGAATCTATGGTTCTAGCTCTTTCTGGAGGCCTCTTAGGCGCTGGTTTGGCTTATGTAGTATTCAATGGATACACAGTCTCAACACTTGCTGGGGGGACGTTTAGTCAAACATCATTTGATTTTGCGGTAACTGGTGAAATCATAATGCAGGGTCTTATTCTGGCATTAATAGTTGGTTTTATTGGAGGTTTTTTACCTGCACTAAATGCAGCTAGGCAAAATATTACTGACGCTTTAAGATCCTTATAACAAATTTTTTAAAATTTACCTCTTTGGAATCTCATACGAATTGAATATACCCTTAGTAGGGCAACAAAAGTAAGGATTGCTTGGGTAAAAAGTGAGATAGTCACAGTATTAGTCCATGACCACTGATCAATAGTTAACCATAATAAGAATGTTTGAAGTGGGAAGTTGATAATACAACCCATCATTACAATTATTATTGCTTCTCTAAAAGCAGTCTTTTCAGTTTTGTTCATTTATTTGTCCTTAATTTGTATTAAATCTTTACTGCTGTTCCATAGGCAACAACTTCAGAAGCGCCCTGGGTTATAGTTGAAGTCTGAAATCTGAAAGCAATAATAGCATTTGCACCTTTTGATTTTGCATCTTTTATCATTCTGCCATAAGCGTCATCTCTAGCTCTTTGAAGGAGAGTTGAATACCCTACTAACTCTCCTCCTACTAGACTTTTAAGTGAAGCAAACATATCGCTTCCAGCATTTCTAGATTTAACAATGCTGCCTGCAACTATTCCTAAGTATTCCTTAATAGGCCTGCCTTCAATTTGATTTGAGGAGACAACCATAATATCTTCATCCATAATATTTCTCTTTTAGTTATATCAATATATTATATAAATTATGAAAGAATTAATAGAAGCAAAATTCTCAATTGGGGATGTTATCAAGCATAAATTCCTTGATTTTAGAGGTGTTATTTTTGATCTTGACCCTGAATATAACAATACTGATGAATGGTATGAAGCCATACCAGAGAGTATGCGACCTGCAAAAGAGCAGCCTTTTTATCATGTTTTTGCTGAAAATAAAGATATCTTTTATATAGCTTATGTATCTGAACAGAATCTTCTATTAGAAAATCTTAATAAGCCAGCTAACCATCCTAATGTTTCAAGTATTTTCTCTCATTTTGAAAGTGGAAGTCATGTGCCTGCTTCTAGAGCAAGGAATTAAATTTCAATATTAAAGTGAGCTATCTGCACTGCTGCTGAAAATACTTCAATTGCTTTTTGTAGCTTATCTGCTTCAACAAAAGTTGGAGCAAGCCTAATAACACTATTATTAGGATCTATTCCATGAGGAAATGTTGCGCCTGCAGGCGTTATTAGGACTCCAGCGCTTTTACATATATCTATAATCTTTGCAGCTATGGGTTTTACTGTTTTATAAGTTATGAAATAACCGCCAGTTGGACTTGAGAAAGTTCCACATTCCTGAGGAATTGTTTTTAGAATAGATGTAGTTAATTCAAATTTTGGTTCAATAATAGCTGCATGCTTTTGCATATGCATCATTATATTTGCTTTGTTTTTAAAGAATGTTACATGTCGAGATTGATTAACTTTATCAGGGCAAATAATCATTGAGTCTCTAATTTTTTTAATTAAGGAAAATGTGCCCTCGCCTCCTGCAAAAAAAGCCAAGCCGCCACCTCCAAATGTAACTTTAGAAAAGGATGTAAGAATTGCTGTCTGATTAAGAACTTTAGCTTGCTCTGCTAACAACCAAATTGGTGTCTGACTTGGGGCATTAGATAAATCATGAATTAGGTAAGCATGGTCAAATAAAAAAACTAAATCTTTAGAATATTCAGAACATAACTCAAATATTTTAAGAATATTATCATCTGAATAGATGTCACCAGATGGATTTGAGTGTCTTGGAACGCTAATAAGGCCAACAATGTCTGAATGCTCAGCTAGGGTTGTTTTTAAGATATTAGTATCTAATCCATCACCCGTTAAAGGTACTGGTAACATTTCAATACCAAGCTCATCTAGCATCCTGAAATGTCTGTCAAAACCCGGGGTTGGGCAAATAAATTTAGGATTTTTTATATCTTTCCATGGTTTTCCATTTAAACCAAAAAGATGATTAGCAAGCAATAATTGGTAACTTAATAATAAGCTGGATTGCTCAGCAGCAATTGTATTGTCAATTGGGCTATCTAGTAATTCTGACCCCAATTCTCGTGCTTGATAAATACCAAGTGGTTCTCCGTAATTCCTTATATCTGTTCCATCTTCTGTTAATGGCTCTACAGCTATACTTAAGAGCTCATTTGATAAATCTAATTGAGATGGGCTGGGCTTGCCTCGTGTTAAATCTATAGATAACTTTTCGTCTAATAGGGATTTAAATTGTTGAGCTATTGATTCAGGCATAGTATGAGATATATTTTAATGGAATAATGTAACTAATGGTTGAAGAAAATATAATTTTAGGACTTTTAATTATAGTTAGCTTGGCAATAATTTTATTTGTCTTGGTAAATATGAGAAAAAATAATGCAAAATTAATAGAGCTGAGCTTTGTTAATATTGCTAATAAAATTCTTGAAGAAAAAACTGATTCTTTATCTCAGAAGAATTTAAAAGATCTTAATCAGACATTAGAGCCTTTTAAGGAACAAATAAAGGATCTAAAAGAACAAATCCAAACGCAGCAAAAAGAGCAATCAGCTGCAAAAGAAAGCTTTAAGCTTCAGGTAGATCAACTTCTAAAAGCAACAGACAGTATGAATGATAATACTGAAAATCTTACCAAGGCACTAAGGGGAGACTCAAAGGCTCAGGGTTTATGGGGTGAACAAATACTTGAAAGAACACTTGAAGAGTCTGGATTAGAAAAAGGATTGAACTATGAATTGCAGAAAGGCTATAGAGCGTCAGATGGATCTCTAAAAATACCAGATGCAGTCATATATCTGCCTGGTGAAAGAAATATTGTTATCGACTCAAAAGTCTCACTAACTGCCTATGAGAAATTTATTAAAGAGGATGATCCCAAGACAAAAGAAATATATTTAAAAGATCATATAACCTCATTAAAGAAAAATATGAAGGCGCTAAAGGAGCAAGATTATCATGCTCTCCCAGAAATAAATTCACCAGATTATGTCCTTATGTTTGTACCTATAGAATCAGCACTTTCCTTGGCACTTACAAATGATTGGGATTTACAGAAATATGCTAATGACAATCGAATGGCTTTTGTAACTCCAACAAATTTAATTGCTATTTTAAGAATAGCTGAAAACTTATGGAGACTAGATAAACATAATAAGCATGCTGATTTGATTGCAGAGCGAGCGGGTCATTTAATAGATAAATTCTCAGGACTAACAGAGGATTTAGAAGATATTGGCAGGCATTTAAAGAGTGTTGAGAAATCTTTTCTTGGTGCGCAGAATAAATTATATGAAGGTCAAGGCAATCTATTTAATCAAATGAAGGATCTTGAAAAGTTAGGTGCGAAGAATAAAAAAAATCTTAAGCAGCCTAATAAGAATATTTTAGAAGAATAAAATGGAGCATTTAAAAATTTGGAGATATCTTTCAATTCCATGGATTGGATTCTCTATAGTTTTTTTTATAGCCTTCTTGGGTTTAGCATTCCTTCAAGATGTATCTGAATCCTTTCTCACATCAGCCCTTATATCAAAATTATTGATTAACACTGTTTCTTTAACTATTTTGGTTGGATTCTTTACTTTTATTATTGCTGCACCTTTTGCAATCTTAACAAGCCTTTATAAATTTCCAGGCCATAATTTTTTTAGCTGGTCCTTAAGTTTACCTCTTGCGTTTCCTGCGTATATTTATGCATTTATTTTTGTTGGCGGTCTTGAATACTCTGGTCCTTTAGCAACATGGTTAAGAGAAATTGGGATCATTATGCCCTCGGTAAGGAATATTCTTGGGGCATCATTAATAATGTCATTGGCTCTGTATCCTTATATTTTTCTTTTAATGAAAGCTCAAATTAAGCATTTAGGTATCCCGTTATTTAAAGCAGCAAAAACTCTAGGAAAATCAGATCTAACTGTTATAAAAACAGTTCTATTGCCAGCCCTGAAGCCCGCTATTATTGCTGGAATGATTCTAGCTATGCTGGAAACCCTTGCAGATTTTGGAGGAGTTTCAACACTTAGAATTGAAACTTTTACTGTAGCAATCTATAACGCATGGTTTGGATATCAAGATTATTTCAGCGGAGCTCGATTAGCAGGTATTTTATTTACATTTATAGTCCTTCTACTTTTATTAAGCAGAAAATTAACAGATTCAAAAAAAGTTGGATCTATTTCTAAAGACTCTTTTGATAAGATCTCTTTAAATAAAACACTAGGTATTATCAGTACATCAGCATGCTCTTTATTATTTCTAGTTGCCTTCGGTCTTCCGCTTATTCAATTAATAATATGGAGTGATTTAAAAGAAGTTTTCTTATCTAGCTCAAATATTACACTTTTTATAAACTCTGGATTTCTTGGATTTATAACAGCCTTACTTATTATGATTACCGCATTAGTTTTATCTCTTGCTTATAATGGCTCTAATAAAATGAAAAGTATTATTACTATTTCAACAATAGGCTATGCATTGCCGGGATCTGTTATTGCTGTAGGTCTTCTCATAGTAGTAAATGAAATATTTGGAGTATCTATTACCTCCTTGGGTATTTTTGGTTTAATCATATGTCTTTCTATAAGATTTATGACTCCAGCTTTTCAGTATCTAGTCTCTGCACTGGATAATATTCCTGAATCTAGCAAACAAGCTCTTGCGACCCTTCCCTCTAAACCATTGAAAGCTTTTATTTCTCTTTACTTGCCGTCATTAAAGCCTGCATTATTGGTAGCATTCTTGGTGGTATTTATTGAAGTAGTAAAAGAACAGCCAGCTACCTTAATTCTTAGACCTGTAGGCTTTGAAACTCTTTCATCAAAAATTTATAACTTTACAAGTGAGGGCCAATGGGAGCTAGCTGCTAATCCAAGTCTTTTATTAGTAATGCTGAGCTTTGTCTTGGTATATTTTTTAAATAAAAGATTGGATCAGTGATGAATAAAACAACGCTATATGACGCGCACATCAAGCTTGGTGCAAAGATGGTAGATTTTGGTGGTTGGAGTATGCCAATAAACTATGGCTCGCAAATTAATGAACATAAAATTGTTAGATCTAATGTTGGTATATTTGATGTATCTCATATGTCTGTATTTGATTTAAGTGGACCTGAGCAAGAAAAATTCCTTAAAAATCTTTTACCTAATGATGTTCAAAAAATTAACACTCCTGGAAGAGCTCTTTATAGTCCACTACTAAATGAAGCTGGAGGAATTTTAGATGACTTGATTGTCTATAATCTAGGAGATCATTACAGAATAATCTCAAATTGTGCTACCTGCTCTCAGAACCATGAGTGGTTTACTAAGCAATCTGATAATTATGATGTGAATATAGAATTTATGAATAATTTTTCAATTATTGCTGTTCAGGGGCCCAATTCCGCCAATATTTTAAAGAGTATTGATATGAATGGTCTTGATGAGATGAATGATTTTGATGTCACAAATGTTGATTCAATGATGGTAGCTAAAACTGGGTACACAGGTGAAGAAGGATTTGAGATAGTAATTGATAATGCTAACGTAAAATCTCTATGGGCTAACCTTATTGATGCAGGAGCAGTGCCTATAGGACTTGGGGCTAGAGATACTCTTAGACTAGAAGCTGGATTAAATCTATATGGCACTGATATGGATTCAGCTAATCACCCTTATGAATCAAACCTTGCGTGGACATTGGATTTTAAGGATATAGATAGAAACTTTATTGGGAAATCTGCTCTGTTAAAAATTGATCAAACCGCTTGTAAAGAATTAAAAGGAATTATCTTAAGAGATAAAGGAATTCTTAGATCACATCAAATGATTGAGCATGATTCTGGTGGCGGAGAGATATTAAGTGGTACTTTTTCTCCTTCTTTTGGATTTAGTATTGCGTTTGCAAGGATAGATAAAGGCCATAATGGTGAAGGAAAAGTTCAAATAAGAAATAATGAATTTAAAGTAGAAATAGTCTCGCCACCATTTATGAGAAAAGGTAAAATTATAATATGAAAGAAATTCCAGGTGACTTAAAGTTTAGACCATCGCATGAATGGGTAAGAGTTGAAGATGACGGCACTGTAACAGTGGGTATCTCAGATCATGCTCAGGATCTATTGGGAGATATTGTGTTCGTAGAGCTTCCTGATATAGGAGTTCAAATGAGTGCAGAAGATGAGGTCGCCATTGTTGAATCAGTTAAAGCTGCCTCTGATGTATATTCTCCGATATCCGGAGAGGTTATAGAAGTTAATGAGCTACTGCTTGATAATCCAGAAACTATTAATGAATCTCCATATTCTGATGGATGGTTTTATAAAATGCAGCCTGATGATATGGATGAATTAGGTGAATTACTTTCACCAGAAGAATATGGTGAAGTTTGCGAAGAGTAGAACTAAAGCACAGCAAGCTTTAATTGGTTTTTATAATGACTAAAAAAGACAATATCTTAGATCCTAAATATTTAGAGCTAAATTCTTTTTCTAGAAGACATATAGGCGTGCCTAAAGAGGTATCTATAGAGATGCTAAAAGAAATGGGCTTTGCTTCAATGGATGGCTTTATTCAATCCATAGTTCCAAAAAATATTTTTAATGATGAGGGTTTAAATATTGATGATGAAGCCTCTGAGGAAGAAGCATTAAGATACTTAGATATAGTTAGTAAAAAAAATAAAGTTTATAAAACTTATATTGGACAGGGTTTTTATAACTCTATTACTCCTGCCCCTATTCTAAGAAATATATTTGAAAACCCTGGCTGGTATACATCCTATACTCCGTATCAACCGGAAATAGCGCAAGGAAGGCTTGAAGCCCTTATAAATTATCAAACCATGGTATGTGATCTTACTGGCATGGAGATAGCAAATGCCTCATTGCTAGATGAGCCTACGGCTGCAGCTGAGGCTATGACTCTTGCAAAAAGATTAAGTAAATCTCAATCGAACTTATTTTTAGTAGATGAGCAATGCTTTCCTCAAACTATAAATGTCTTAAAAACAAGAGCTGAGCCACTTGGGATAGATATAAAAATTGGCAACCCGGAAGATATAAATAATGAGGATTACTTTGCTGTTCTGGTTCAGTATCCTGGAGCAGATGGCGTGCTTAAAGATATGTCTAATGTAGTTGAGTCTGCTCATAGCAAGAATGCTTTAGCTATTTTTGCAACAGATCTACTTGCACTAACCTTAATTAAACCCCCAGGTGAATTTAATGCAGATATTGTTATTGGATCCTCTCAAAGATTTGGAGTTCCAATTGGATTTGGTGGTCCTCATGCAGCCTTTATGGCAACAAAAGAATCATATAAAAGATCTTTACCTGGAAGAATTGTTGGAGCCTCTGTAGATGTGCATGGGAATACAGCATACAGACTTGCGCTTCAAACTAGAGAGCAACATATAAGAAGAGAAAAAGCGACAAGTAATATATGCACTGCTCAAGCATTATTAGCAATTATGGCTGGATTCTATGCTGTATATCATGGTCCTGAAGGCTTAAAAGCAATTGGTCAAAGAGTGCATGATTACACTAAAATACTCAAGTTGATGCTTGAAAAAAATAATTTGAAAATAAAATCTTCAGATTTTTTTGATACTCTTGTAATTCATTCTGGCGAAAAAACTCAAACTTATCTAGACAAAGCCATCGCTAAAAAGATTAATTTAAGACATATTAATAAATCCTCAATCGGGATTTCAATAGACGAATCAGTTTCTTTTGAGGACTTAAAAGATATAGTTAGTGTTTTTTGTGATGAAGACAATTTTGATTTAAAAGATCTGCCAGTCTCTATTCCTGATGATCTTATCCGGACTTCATCCTACCTTACTCATAAGGTCTTTAATAATTATCAAACTGAAACAGAATTGATGCGATATATCAGAAGACTTTTTAATAAAGATATTGCACTAGATACAGCGATGATACCCCTCGGCTCATGCACAATGAAACTTAATTCAGCATCAGAGATGATGCCTGTAAGCTGGCCAGAATTCTCCTCTATTCATCCCTTAGTTCCAAAAAATCAAACTAATGGTTATATGCAATTAATTGATGAGCTTGAAAATATGTTAATCGCCATAACAGGTTATTCAGCAATCTCATTACAGCCTAATGCTGGCTCACAAGGAGAGTACGCTGGTCTTTTAGCTATAAATGCTTATCACAAAGAGAATGATGATAACGAAAGAGATATATGCCTAATCCCAAGGTCAGCACATGGAACCAATCCAGCATCAGCAAAAATGGTTGGAATGAAGGTCATTCCAATTGAATGTAATGCTGAGGGAAATATTTCTATTAGTGATTTAAAAGAGAAAGCTGACTTATATAAAGATAAATTATCTGCAATCATGATTACTTATCCTTCAACTCACGGAGTATTTGAATCTTCAGTTACTGAGGTTTGTGAAATTGTTCATAAAGCAGGTGGGTTGGTTTATATAGATGGAGCTAATTTAAATGCTATGGTCGGAATCTGTTATCCAGGCGAATTTGGCGGTGATGTTTCTCATCTTAATCTTCATAAAACCTTCTGTATACCTCATGGTGGCGGAGGGCCTGGAGTTGGTCCGATTGGTGTTGTAGAGAAGCTTAAAGAGTTTGTGCCAGGCTTTCATGACAATCCTGACAATAATGTTGGTCCAGTCTCAGGATCTGATTGGGGTAGTGCGAGCATTCTTCCTATCAGTTGGATGTACATCAAGATGATGGGCTCAAAAGGTTTGAGAAAGGCAACAGAGATTGCAATATTAAATGCAAACTATATTGCTCATAGACTAAAAGATGACTATGAGGTCTTATACAAAGGAGAAAGTGGGCTTGTTGCTCATGAATGTATTTTGGATGTAAGGCCATTTAAAGATTCTGCACAAATAGAGGTAGAGGATATAGCTAAAAGATTAATTGATTATGGCTTTCATGCTCCCACTATGTCTTGGCCAGTTGCTGGAACTCTTATGATTGAACCCACAGAGAGTGAGTCAAGATTAGAAATTGACCGTTTTTGTGATGCGATGATCAGTATTAGAAAAGAAATTGCAGACATTGAGTCTGGCAGTCTTGATGCAGTTGATAATATGCTTAAGAATGCTCCTCATACTGCTGAAGAGGTTTCTAAAGACGAGTGGGGTCATTCTTATTCAAGAACAAGAGCTGCTTATCCTATATCAACATTAAAAAGTAATAAATTCTGGCCACCTGTTGGAAGGGTCGACAATACCTACGGTGACAGAAACTTGATTTGCAGTTGTCCTTCTATGGACGACTTTTAGTGAATTGGTAATTCTATAATTTCCCAATCAGCTTCCCAACATCTAGCTCTTAACTCTTCATCAGGGTTAACTGCTATTGGATTCGAAACTTCTAAAAGTAATGGTAAGTCATTAATAGAATCTGAATAAAAAGTAGTATTTTCAAAATTGATGAACCCATTTTCATCCATCCATTTTTTTACTTTATTTAATTTTCCATTGCCCAGAGCAGACTCACCCTCCATTCTTCCAGTGTATTTACCATCAATAATTTCAACACCTGTAGCGATAACATGCTTAAACCCAAGCCTTTCTGCAATAGGCTGAACAATTACTGCATTAGTTGCCGAAGCTAGGAGCATGAAATCATTGTCATGAGAATGTTCATGCAGCAGCCTTAATGCATAAATATTTATCATTGGCTCAATAACAGTATTTAAAAAACTTTTTAATAATTGCTCCATCTGCTCTGGGGTCTTGTCTTTAAATGTTGAAAGAGCAAATTCTGCCCAAGCGTCATAATCTAAATTCCCTTGATGGTATTGTTCGTAAAAATAGTTATGTTTTTTAGTAAATTCATCATGGTCAACTTGACCTGAATCAATCATAAATTTAATCCATGAATAATCAGAATTTCCATTAAGAATGGTATTATCTAAATCGAATATTATTAATTTATCACTCATATACTTCAGCCTATTTATGATTAAAGAACCAGGATACAGATTGAACGTTGGTCTTATAGTGGTTAATCATAAAGGCAAATTATTACTTTGCAAAAGAAAAGATTCCGATAACTGGCAATTCCCTCAAGGAGGAATTGATCTTGGTGAAAAAGCAGAAGAAACCGCTCTGAGGGAATTATACGAAGAGGTAGGTATTAAAAGTTCTGATGTTAAAAAGATAGCAACCTCTGAGAGCTGGTACAAATATGATTTGCCTGAAGAGAGTATACAAAAATATTTTTTTAAAAATAAATTTAAAGGTCAAAAACAAAAATGGTTTATGTTTGAACTCTTAAATGAAGTTCCAATAGATTTTACAAATGATGCTAACCCTGAATTTGATGATTATAAATGGGCTTCATACTGGCACCCTCTTTATGCCATTGTGGATTTTAAGAAAGATGTTTATCGATCTGTTCTTAAAGAGTTTTGCATACCTTATATAGAGAGAATTTCTTAAATGGGTCTAGAAATCTTAATATTTCTTGTGGTTGGAGTTTTCGCTGGAACTCTTGCAGGAATGTTTGGCATTGGTGGAGGTGTGATTATTGTTCCGGCGCTGATAGCTACTTTTATCTATCTAGGCTTCGATCAAATTATTATTACTCACCTTGCAATAGGAACTTCTCTAGCGAGCATCTTCTTTACTGGGATAGCTTCAGCATATTCTCATAATCAAAGACAGGGAGTTGTTTGGGAAGCCTTTTATCCTCTTTCAACAGGTATTGGCATTGGAGCTATATTGGGAGCTATTATTGCAAGTAATATCTCGGGTAACAGCCTGAGATCTCTAGTGGGAGTATTTTTATTAATTATTGCCTTGCAGCTAATTTCTAGCTTTGAAATAAAAGATTCTAAAAAGAAGAGTAATTTTAGTTTATCAATGTTGTCTGGATCTGGAATTGGAATGGCATCTTCACTCATAGGTATAGGAGGCGGTAGTTTCACCGTTCCTTATTTAAGATATTTCGGATATGAAATGAAGCTTTGCATAGGCACTGCTGCAGCCTGTGGTGTTCCTATAGCTCTATTTGGCTCTTTGGGATATTTATACACAGGATGGAGTCTGGAAAATATTCCTGCAATGTCATTAGGTTACATATATCTGCCAGCGGTTATTGGTATATCAGCTACAAGTATTCTTTCTGCAAGAATTGGGGTAGCTATTACGCATAGTCTTAGTGATTTAGTTCTAAAAATTCTATTTTCCTTATTCCTTATAGCGGGTGCTTTGTATATGCTAGCCATATGATTATTGAACTATCAGATTTTTTTAATAATCCCAGTTTAATCTCATGGGGTCCTTTGAATATTCAATACTATGCAGTCACTTGGGTGCTTTCTGCATACTGTATTTATTTATTTCTAAAAACACACCCCATTACTAAAGAGTTAGGGCTATCTATTGATCAGGTAAATGATCTGGTCTTCCTTTATGGTCTAATTTTTGGAGCCATGATTGGAGGCAGAATTGGTTACATGTTTTTTTATGGAACTGATCAACTTATAAACGATCCCCTATCTCTTTTTTATATATGGCAAGGTGGTTTAAGTTTCCATGGTGGCCTGGCTGGAGTAATTGTTAGTACAGTTATCTTTTCTAAAAGATTTAAAATTGATTTCTTCAGGCTAACTGATTCTATAACTTTAGCTATGCCAATTGGTTTAGGTTTGGTAAGAATAGGAAATTTCTTAAATGGAGAGCTCTATGGAAGAGCGACTTCAGGGGAGTGGGGGTTTATCTTTCCTACAGACCCCTTTGGACTTCCCAGACATCCATCACAATTATATGAGAGTTTTTTTGAAGGCATAGTTCTATTTATAGTGCTAGCTATTATTAATACCAGAACCTCCAGAAGAGGTATAGTCTCAGCATCATTTCTTATCCTGTATGGCTCAATACGATTTTTTATTGAATTCTTTAGGCAGCCTGATGCACATCTAGGCTTTGTTGCATTAGAATGGTTGAGCATGGGTCAGTTGCTTTGCTTGCCAATGATCTTTGCTGGATTTGCACTACTAACTTATTTTTTACGGAAAGCATGAAAGCTTATTTAGATTTACTATCGCATATTCTAGAATTTGGAGAAGAGAGAGAGGATAGGACTAATACAGGAACTCTATCTTCTTTTGGGCATCAGTTAGAATTTGATCTTAAAAAAGGCTTCCCTGCTGTAACAACAAAATCTCTTGCTTGGAAGGGAGTTGTTTCAGAATTGTTATGGTTTTTAGAGGGATCAGATGATGAAAGAAGGCTTGCAGAAATAAGATTTGGTCAAGATAGAGCCGCTCTAACCGACTTGGATAAATATTCTACTATTTGGACAGATAATGCAGATAAGCAAGGTAAAGATCTTGGTTATACAAATAATGAACTTGAAAAAAAATTAGGTCCTGTTTACGGAGTTCAATGGAGAGACTGGGGAGATCTTGATCAAATTAAAATATTGCTTGATGGGATTAAAAATAATCCATTTGGAAGAAGACATATTTTGAGCGCATGGAATGTAGCTGAGCTTGAGAATATGGCCCTGCCTCCTTGTCACGTTATGTCACAATATTATGTAACCAAAGATGGCTCTTTAAGTTGTCATATGTATCAAAGAAGTGCTGATATGTTTCTTGGAGTACCTTTTAATATTGCAAGTTATGCTTTACTAGTTTCTATCTTTGCTAAGATTTGTGGTTTAAAGCCTGGTAAATTTATTCATTCTTTTGGTGATGCGCATATTTATAAAAATACTATTGATCAGGTTAAGGAACAATTATCAAGGGAGCCAAAAGATCTACCTTCATTAAAATTACCAGATATCTCTTCAATTGATCAAATAGCATCGCTAAGTGTGGATGATTTTATTTTAGAGAATTATGAACATCATCCGGCCATCAAAGCGCAAATGGCTATTTAAAATGGATTTAATTATTTCTCATGTTGTGGCTATGTCTAATAATCAAGTTATTGGAGTTAATAATGATTTGCCTTGGAACTTAAAGGATGATCTGGCGCATTTCAAAAAGTACACAACTGGAAAAATCATAGTTATGGGCAGAAAAACATATGAATCTATTGGAAGACCTTTGCCTAATAGAGTTAATTATGTAATATCGTCAACACTTAAGGATGTTGAAGGTATATCAATTTTTGCTAATCTGGATGATGCTATAGAGTCAGCAAAGATGCATAATATTAAGCAAGATATTGATAATGAAGTTGCTATTATAGGTGGCGGCTACTTGTTTAGAGATTCCATAGATACATTTAACAAACTTGTTTTAACTAGAGTGGATTGCTCAATAGATGGTGATGTTTATTACCCAGAGATAGATTTTAATAGTTGGGAATTGGATTCTTCAGAGAGCTTCTTAAAAAATGAAGATAACCAATATGATTTTGCTGTAGAGACCTACAGAAAATTATGATTGCTTGATATAGTCTCTTCTTTGCTGCATATACTTAATTCTACTTTCTTCACTTTCAGTATATTTAATCCAATTATTTGCAGTTTTCTTAATCTTCTTATCTTTATCTCTAGCTGCCATTCTGAATTGTTTTTTAGCTTCATCAAAATTTTGTAATTCAAAGTGGGCTTGGCCTAAAGTTAAATGGGCTTGAGATATTTTTTTTAACTTGCCTTTTTTAATACCTTTTTTTATAGCTTCAACAGCCTGCTTTAGTTTATCTTCTGATAAATACAGATTGCCAAGAAGAACATAAGTTTCTCCATCTTTAGATATCTTGGCAGCCTTTTCTAAGACAGGTATGGCTTTATCAATTTCTTGTGCCATTCTCCAGGAATCTGCAAGAAGCTTAAGATTCTTCTCAGAATCTTTAACTACTGGCTTTAATTCTTCTTCTTTTGTTTTTTCGTTCGTTACAAGAACTTCTTTTTCTTGGCCGCTTACAATTACACTTGCGGCCCAGTATGGATTTCCATTCATAAGAAGTAATTGAGCAAGAGTTAAATATTCACCCTCTTTATCTAAATAGTCACTCTGATAGGCTGCATTTAAAGCAGTCATATAGTCTTTTTCTCTTTCCAGTGTTCCGTAAGTCTGGCCTAGCTGAAGAAAGTACCGTTTTTTTGGATATAGATTGACTAAGATTTCATATATATCTAATTGCTTTAATAATGTTTCTTTCTCACCAATCTTATTCTTTAGCTCCTCATAGCAAGCAGCCATGATTACATACCAATTTTCTTTAGGTGTGTAACCTTCTAATTCTGCCATATCTATAGCGGTAATAGATGCATCAAGAGATTTCGTATAGTCTTCAATTTGATAATATGCGCTTGCAAGAAATGACCAGGACTGAGCAGTAACTGTTTCTACTTCATCCATCCACATGAGTAGTAATTCAATTCCTTTAGACCAGTTTTCTTCATACATATGCAATGATGCTAAAGTAAAAAGTGTCCCATTTCTTAATGGAAGGGTTACCTCTTCTTCATTAATAACTTTCGTATAAGCTTTTAAAGCTTCTTGGTAATTTTCTTGTGTGTAATAAACGTATCCCCAATAATTCCACATAATTGATCTATCATAGCTTTTCATTTCAGAAGCCTTGGATCTCATATCTGTAAGAATCTTGATGACTGTTGGCATATCAGGATCTGGTTCTTCTGTGGGAATCATCTGACCAAAAGTCTCTGATTCTTTATTGGTATCTTTTATTTGTACAATTTTTACTCTTTCCAAAGCTTCAGTAACTTTTGTAATCTTTTTAGCAGTAGAATTCTGCAACACTCTAGCTTTTTTATAAGTAGTTTGTTTTTTAGATTTATTTGATTCATTTGATTGTGCAAATGAATCAACCGGCATAAATATACAAGCGACTAAAAATGCGGTGAAGAGCCTAGCAAGGTTTAATTTTCTCATACTAATCTGCTTCCTCCATTTCATATCTAAATCTATATAAAACATTGTCTACTTTTACTGGATTACCATCAACAATTTTTGGTTTATATTTTAATTTGGCTGCTGCTCTTACCGAAGAATTATTGAAGATTGAACAATCTCTCATGACAACCTCTGGATCATTTATATCTCCACATTTACCTTCTACAACAATTGCTCCCTCTGCGGTTCCTTGTTCAGTAATAGTAAAACTAATAATTGCGAAACCTTCTGTGCCTCTTTCTTGAGCTCTTCTGGGATATTGAGGCTGAACAGCAAATAAAGGCATATAAGCACCATCTTTAAAAAATGACC
>Ga0308001_10000284_pt1 | contig 24724 bp, 21 predicted proteins | sample Neamet5_FD_203167 | JGI IMG/M metagenome (GOLD analysis project Ga0308001, IMG submission 203167) | Marine microbial communities from water near the shore, Antarctic Ocean - #5 | ecosystem: Environmental > Aquatic > Marine > Unclassified | place: Southern Ocean | collected 2014-06-04
GGACTTAGTTGAAGCTGGACTGGATACTTTTGGCAGGCCTGTGGGTTATGTGCAGAGGCAAATGGATGGTTGGTCTGGTAGATGGGCAGATGCTTTTACTTCAGACACGGTTAATTGTGATGAAACAATCAAGTGGCTTTATGACAATATGCCTGCCGAAAGTGGCAAAGCCAGTGTGATACACAACGACTATAAAATGGACAATGTGATTTTTTCTGCCGAGAATCCTCTTCAAGTCATTGGAGTGCTGGATTGGGAGATGTCCACAGTAGGCGATCCGTTAATGGACCTTGGTTGTACCTTGGGATACTGGACTCAGCAATCGGACCCAGATTTCTTTCGAGACTTTCGTTCCATGCCAAGTGACGTTGACGGCGCGCCAACTAGAGCCGAGATAGTTGCTCGATTCCAGCAGCAAACCGGTATTGGGGTCGACAATTTCCCCTTTTACTTTTGCTTCGGTTTGTTCCGTCTGGCTGTCATCGGTCAGCAAATTTACTACCGCTATTATAATGGATTGACCAAAGATCACCGCTTTAAAGGTTTTGTTAAAAAGGCACATGTTTTGCAGAACATGTGCGAGCTCATTGTTAGCGGTAAAATTGAAAGCTAGTTGCAGGTCAATAATAATCAGAACGAATAGTCACTAATTAGTTTGCAAGGAGTCATTATGTCATTTTCAATAAACGAGTTGTTTTCGGTAGCAGGCAAAACCGCAGTAGTAACTGGCGGCTCTAGAGGCATTGGCAAAATGATCGCTGAAGGATTTGTCGCCAATGGCGTCAAAACCTATATCACAGCTAGAAAGGCAGATGCCTGCCAGGCTACCGCAGAAGAATTGTCTGCTTCCGGCGGTATATGCATTGCGATTCCTGCAGACCTTGCAAGCGACGAGGGCAGAAGCGCGTTCGTTGCGGAGCTAAAAAAGCGGGAAGAAAGTTTGGATATCTTGGTTAATAATGCCGGTGCCGCTTGGGGCGCCTCATTTGAGGATTATCCTGACGAGGGCTATGACAAGGTCATGGACATCAACGTCAGAGCGATCTTTTTGCTGACTCGTGATTTGATGCCCTTATTAACGAATGGTGCCTCTATGGCGGATCCTCATCGAGTTATCAACATAGGTTCTATCGATGGGCTCAGTGTCTCCACCACGGATAATTTTGCCTACGGCGCTAGTAAAGCGGCTGTTCATTTTTTGACCAAAAATCTGGCATTGCGGCTGGCTCCAAAAGGCTTAACGGTGAATGCCATTGCGCCGGGACCCTTCGAAAGCAAGATGATGGAAGCTACTTTAGCTGCCCATCAGGAGCGGATTGAGAATGGTAATCCTCTCGGTAGAATCGGTAACCCACAGGACATGGCTGGACTGGCTTTGTACCTGTCTTCCGCCGCCTCTAAGTATTTGAATGGTCAGATTATAGCCTTAGATGGTGGTTCTCATCTGGGCACACGGTAGTAGCGGGTATTTAACGCCTGCGATTGACGGACGCTGATGTAAGTTTAACAGTGAGATGAGCCTTTCTCATCGCAGCTTATCAGTGGTACCTTACGCCTTTATTAACCAGTTTTTGTTCGGTGTTGTCTTCGATCATACTGGTTAGAAGCTGTGAAGGTTGAAATTCCACGTGACTAAATCAAAAGAAAATTCAAATTCTCTAGCGTCTGAAAAATCGTTACCGCAAACTTTAGTGGTTTGCATGGCGTTCGTCAGTGGCTTTACGATTATGACTGTCGAGATGCTGGGGGCTAGGATATTGGCGCCTTATTTCGGAGGTAGTCTTTCGGTTTGGGGCAGCATTATTACCATCTTTATGTTGGCACTAGCGACGGGTTATCTGATTGGCGGTCGCCTCTCCACTCGCAGCCCCAGTCCGGCACTGTATGGTGGGTTTTTTATTGGTGCTGGCTTGACCTTGCTGCCGATTTTGCTTTTCTCGGATGCGGTTATGGAGCCGGTTTTTCTGAGAATTGAAGATCCACGCTATGGATCTTTGTTTGCTTCTATATTTCTGTTTTTTATACCCACTAGTATTCTTGGTATGATCTCGCCTTACTCAGTTCGCCTCATGGTTAAGACGCAACAACAAAGCGGTCATGTGGCGGGGCTATTGTTTTTCGTGTCTACAGTAGGCAGCGCTGTTGGCACGTTGGGTACTAGTTTCTATTTCGTTTTATGGCTAGAAGTTAATCAGATTCTGTGGGGCGCAGTAGGGGCTCTTGTAGTGGCAGGCGGTATTATCCTAACGGTGAATTCGTTAGTAAATCGACGAGGAAGTTCTGCTGATGAATAAACCTTTATATCTAACCTTAAGACCGGTCGGGTCTGTGGAGTTATTTTTTTCTGCGTTGTTATTGTTTAGTTTTTCAGTGACGGCCAGCGCCGAAACCATTCATGAAGAGAGGTCTAAGTATCGGGATATAGCGGTTACTCAAAATGGGGATCGCCGCTGCTTGCTTTTCAACGTGCACCGTGGCGACCGTAATCAAACTTGTCTTTATGTAAGCGAGCCAGATCGGCTTGTGTTTGATTATACTAAGATGAGCTTCGCTGGATTATTGCTCAAACCTGCGCCTGAAAAGATACTTATCATAGGTCTGGGCGGCGGCTCATTACCGCTTACTTTTAATGATTTATTTCCAGATGCTCAAATCGATACTATTGAAATCGATGATGCTGTTGTACGCGTTGCTAAGCAGTTTTTCTTTTTCGAAGAAAACGAAAATATGAAAGTTTATGTTGATGATGGCCGACCTTTCATAAAGAGGGCTTCAATCAGAAAGCAAAAATATGATTACATCGTATTGGACGCTTTTAGCGGAGATTATATTCCGGAACATATGTTGACCCAAGAGTTTCTTGAGGAAGTCAAAAGCATCATGACCGATGATGGTGTTTTAGTTGCTAATACGTTCTCTACCAGCCGCCTCTATGATCATGAGTCAGTCACCTACCAAAGGGTTTTTGGCGAGTTTTATAATTTTAGACTGCCGACGTCGGGTAACCGAATTATTATTGCTCAGCTCGGCGAGCTTCCCTCACAGAATGAGTTGATTGCGGTGGCAGAGCAACTAAAAGCTAGAATGGTCAAGTATGGTGTGTCGCTGGATGAATACCCAAGGCGTCTTTCTACCCGGGTTGATTGGGATATGAGCAGAAGGGTGCTAACAGACCAGTATTCCCCGGGAAACTTGCTCCGAGAAAATTAACGGGCCTTGGGTCTGCATTAACTTGCTGATGCCATTGGAGGCACGCGGTAGTGATAGGAGCGATTTCTCGTTCACAATTAAAAGGGTCATTATCACAAGTACCGCTCAAAGGGTGTTGGATGCGCTGGCTTGTGATGCGTTTATAATCAAGCCAGATCAGCTGATGGCGCTAAATTAATACCTGCCCTGAAATGAAGTCAGATTAGCTGATTGCTAATCTGGCTCGCTTCCTACGTAAACAGTTAAAACATCGCAGGTTGCTCCATGCAGGACTTTAATTGCAGTGGATCCTAGTAGTATCTCCCAGCCGCTGTGGCCATGGCTGCCTATGACTATTGAGTCAGCCTTTATTTCACTGGCAAGAGAGCGGATTTCAGCTGCTGGCGAACCAAGTAAGGTATGCGTTCGCTCGGCTGGGATGCCCAGTTCCTTGCTCAGTGCTTTGACTCGTTGTTCTGCAAATGCGATGGCTTCTTGTTGAAGCTCGCCAATATTTAACGCATAAATATCCATGCTGTATGCGCCAGCCACCGGTTCGACTACATGAACTAAATTTAGTTTACCTGGGTCACTGCCTGCCATACGTAAAGCATTAGCTATAATAGACTGCGTATCGCTCGAAAGATCTATTGCAACAAGTATATTTTTGTACATGGTGTTACCTCCACTTTTGTGCCTTTTAAAACCGTTAAAGACCAATTCTCATTACTGCTCTGTTCCTTTCCTTATTATTATTGAAGTGCTATTTCCCACAATGCCACTTGATCTACATCAACGCTACTGTTTGTTGGATAACAGAATTAGAAATTCCGACGAAATAGTCTGCTGATAGACTGGTGAATCCTTATTCTCTGTGATTGTTTGTGCAGGGTCTGTCGTCCCAACTTTTCACATTTAGCCGGTTCTTTTTGAAAATAACGGCTATGTCGACTGATGGATTCCATGTCAAATATTTCAACCTCCAGCTCAAAGTTAAGGTGTAAGCTCTTGGGGACAAGATTGACCAAACCCACTAAGCTGTAATTATCACCTATAAGAATAAATTTGGTGTGAACGACGTGAACCGGCTGTAAAAGAGCTGTCAATCTGCGCGCCACGATACGCCGGAGCCTGCGCTGTGTGCCGGATGAGTGATAAGGAGATTGGTTCGAGCTGGTGACAGTATTTTGGCGTCTACTCAACGACATTTAGCACCAATCATCGCGGCTACTAAATCAGGGTCGAGTAAAAAGTAGGGTGTTATTGCCCAAATCCTCATCGGTGCCATAGAGAATGCGCCAGCAAGTAATTCATTGAATCGATTTAGGTTTTCATTCGGTCCATCGAGTATTTCAGCAACCTTGCTGGGGTTGATGGCTGACTGATTCTGGGATTAGCTTTTGTGGGTGGCGTGGACGTGCGTCTATCTTCCTTGTTAGGTTAGTGCGGTATTGTCAAAATTCGGGGATTGAATATGGACAGTCGCATGGGGGATCATCAGTCGCGATTTGACCTTGGGGTGCTTATTTTTGCCTCGATTGATTTTAGGCCGGGTTAACTTTCACCACCAAAATATCACAGGAACACCTTTTTAATATTTTTTCTGCGGTATTGCCGATAATCGATCTCCAAATAGCGTTTCGAGAAAGTGAAGCTATGACTAATAAACTAGTTCGGATTTAGCCAAATATCCCATGTGCTCTGGAATTAGCTCATATCGGCTAAGATGGATGCTCTCTTCCTCGGATGTCTGCAAAAAAGTCCAGCGTTACCTTCCCCCGCTATGCATTAACTAATGAGTTGCTGGTGAGTATTTCTAATACAAAGATTGATCCAGTCTCTTTCGTTAGTTTTGTCACTGTCATTGATTTAGGTCAATAATAAGGCAGGCTAATCTGGGGATGCAAGACCCCGTGATAAGTATTAGAGAGCTGGCAATGGGCAAGAAAATATTTAAATTAGTAGTGTGTTTTCTCTATTGCTTGCCTGTGGCAGGGGTGATGGAGTCAATGAAAATGCGTCTAGAACCGCTTATTCTTTTCGTCTCTCATTTTAGTCTCTATAAAGCAGTGCTGGCAGAGATGGAACTCGCTTCGCATTTTATTTGGGAGGAGGCTGATCCTACAAATAATGTCTCCGAAGTAGACTGGCAGGAAGTCCAACATCATGCCACCAGCTGGTCGCAAGTTGTGGTACGTTAACAGCGGGCGGATCAGGCGTGAACGATGCTATGTGAGTCGCGCAGTCTGGTTGGTGAGCGTTGTTGATTAGATATTGCAGCTTCAAAGTAGGCATTGAATGCGGTAAGGGATGAAAATTTGGCGACCCTTGGCAGCGCTAGGGATAACTTGGTGCAATCTTGTGAGAACTGTAATCGACAAAAAAACCTTCTATTCCTTCAGAAGGCATGAAGCATCCTCATTGATAGGAGGCTTTTAAATTCATCGCCCAGAAAATGCTGGGCGATGAATCAACTCAACGCTTAGAAAAAATGTCGAGTACAGAGGGGTTTCAGGACTATTAGCTCGCTTCTTTGATCAAATTGCGCGCAATAATAATCTGCTGAATTTGACTCGTTCCTTCGTACAAGCGAAACAAGCGCACGTCGCGATAAAAGCGTTCAACCGCGTACTCAGAAATGTAACCGGCGCCGCCGTGAATTTGCACCGCACGATCGGCCACCCGGCCAACCATTTCAGTTGCGAATAATTTACAGGCAGAAGATTCAGTGCTGATATTCTTTTGCTCATCCCGCATTCTGGCAGTTTCCATAGTCATACACTTTGCCGCATACATTTCTGTTTGCGAGTCTGCCAACATGGCTTGGATTAGCTGCTGATCGGCAAGAGGTTTGCCAAACTGCTTGCGATTCATTGCGTACTCTAAGGCATCTTTAATTAGGCGTTCTGCAACACCGACACTCACCCCGGATATATGCAGGCGGCCACGGTCGAGTACCTTCATAGCGGTGATAAAGCCTTCGCCTTCCTCGCCAATAATGTTCTCAGCAGGGACTTTGCAGTCCTCAAAAATAACATCACAGGTCATCGAGCCAGCTTGGCCCATTTTTTTATCGACTGCTCCGAGAGTGATCCCAGGAGTGCCGCGTTCGACGATAAATGATGATATGCCGCGCGCCCCTTTAATGTCGGGATTGGTTCTGGCCATGACGTTGAAGGTATCGGCAAGTGGCGCGTTGGTGATATAGCGTTTAGTGCCATTAAGCACATAATAACCATCTTCAAGGCGGGCACTTGTTTTCAGTGAGGCTGCATCTGAGCCGGCATCGGGCTCAGTGAGGCAGAAGCAGCTAATCCATTCGCCGCTTGCATATTTAGGCAGGTACTTCTGTTTTTGCTCTTCTGTCCCATTGAACACAATGGCTGCAGAGCCAATGCCATTGTTGGTGCCCATAACCGAGCGGAAGGCAGGTGAGGTTCGCCCTAGAGCGATTGCCACCAGTATTTCTTCTTCCATTGTTAGCCCTAGACCGCCATATTCCTCTGGAATAGTGAGTCCAAATAGACCCAGCGCTTTCATTTCTTGCAAGATATCGTCCGGTAACTTGCCTGATTCTGCGAGTGCATTTTCTGCCGGCACCAAGCGTTCGCGAACGAAGCGCTCGATCATGTCGACAAGCTGTTTAATCGTTTCCTGATCTCTTATCATTTTGGTCCCCTAAAACTAAGCGGCTAACCTAGCATATGCGCTTTCAATATGCGACTGGAGCCTGCGCGGTTACTGGCCTTGCAGTTGATACCTGTGATGCAAAGCCTATGCTAGAATATGGGGCCTGTCCAAGCCCCTGTATAGTTGCTATCCGACAATACGAGCAACAGGTAGACATTGGATGTAGCAGAAGTGCCACTGTCTGAAGGCGAGCGGCTTAAAGCTTAGCTCGGTCGCCGCACATAGCCCTATGAAACTATTAGGTATATCCGATTTTAAGCTATACCGCTCGCTCTCAATGAGAGAATAATCAATTTTAACCAGAGAGAAATTAATGTCCAATAATCCCATAGTTGATGCCTTCATTTACGACGGCGGGCGGTCTGCCTTTGGCCGTCATGGCGGAGCGCTTTCCCCGGTGAGACCTGATGATCTATTAGCTCACGTCATAAAAACTGTAGTTGAGCGCAATGGGTTCGCGCCAGAGAATTACGAAGACGTAATTATGGGAAATACCAACGGAGCGGGGGAAGATTGCCGCAACGTCGCACGATTTGCTTTGTTGCGAGCTGGTATGCCAGTAAAAGTTGCCGGATTGACGGTTAACCGCCTTTGCGGCTCAGGGCTGGCAGCCACTATTGATGCCGCTCGTGGTGTCAAAGCAGGAGAAGGCGAGTTGTTCTTAGCTGGTGGCGTCGAGTCTATGAGCCGTGCACCTATTGTAATGTCTAAGGCACAAACTGCGTTTGATCGAACTCAAGAGATCGCTGATAGCACCTTGGGAGCAAGATTTACCAACCCCGCGTTTGCCTCAGCTTATGGCAATGACACTATGCCGCAGACGGCTGATAATATAGCCAGTGACATTGGTATCACCAGAGAAGAAAGCGATAAATTCGCTGCCGCCTCTCAGGCGAAATACGAAGCTGCCCGTGCCGATGGCTTTTTTAAGGACGAAATTATTCCTATCGAGGTACCGCAGGGGCGCAAGAAGCCGCCATTGACTGTGGACGCCGACGAGCATCCAAGGGCTCAATCTACCGTTGAAGCATTAAGTGGCTTGCGAACTTTATTTCCAGATGGTGTCGTCACCGCTGGCAACGCGTCGGGCATTAACGATGGCGCCGCTGCACTTATTGTCGGCAGCCGGGCGGCTGGCGAAAAAGTAGGGGCTGCGCCACGAGTAAGAATTATTGCTGGAGCTGTTGCCGGAGTAGAGCCTCGAGTTATGGGTTTCGGTCCGGTGTTTGCGATCCAAAAAGCTCTAGCAAGAGCTAACCTAGATCTATCGGACATGGACATCATTGAAATTAACGAAGCCTTTGCCCCACAAGTGCTTGGTTGCTTGAAAATGCTAGAAGTCGATTTTAACGACTCGCGGGTCAATCCAAATGGTGGTGCAATAGCAATAGGTCATCCACTGGGTGCGTCTGGTGCGCGAATCGCTATTTCAGCGATGCGGCAGTTAGAACGTACTGGCGCTCGTTATGCTGCAATTAGCTTATGTATCGGGTTAGGACAGGGCATTGCTGCCATTCTAGAGCGAGTAGAGTAATACCTAGAAAGCCTGCCACTGGGTCAGTCGCAGGCTTTTTATGGGTCACACTGTTTATAAAATAATCATGCAAAAATAATTAAACCTAAGACAATAATCAATTTAATCGAAAAGAAGGAAATACTATGTCGGATGTAGTTAGCTATCAAATTGTAGACAATATTGGCGTCGTAAGTGTCAACAGCCCACCGGTGAATGCACTTTCCCAGAAAGTTCGTGAAGGTATTTTGAGCGCTGTAACGGCCGCTCAGGGCGATGCCTCTGAAGCGATTGTTTTGCGCTGTGATGGACGCACGTTTATCGCTGGGGCGGACATTACTGAGTTTGGCAAGCCGCCAATGGCGCCAGGTCTACCTGAGGTTCTTTCTTCGATCGAGAATAGTAGTAAACCAGTAATCGCCGCGATCCACGGGACTGCCTTGGGCGGTGGCTTTGAAGTTTCACTAGCCTGCCATTACCGCTGCGCTATTGCCTCTGCCAAGGTCGGCCTTCCAGAAGTTAAATTAGGTCTTTTGCCTGGGGCTGGCGGTACTCAGCGAGTGCCTAGAATAGCAGGCGTTAAAGCAGCTTTGGATATGATTACAAGCGGCAACCCGGTAAGCGCCAAAACTGCTTTAGGCATGGGCTTAATCGACGAGGTCATTAGCAATGATGATCTTCAAGCTGGCGCCGTTCAGTACGCTAAAGATTTGGTCGCTTCTGGGGCACCACTTAGGCGTATTCGTGATATTACAATTGATCCGGCAACAGTTGAACCGGGTTTCTTTGATGCGGCAAGAAAGAAGTTGGCCGCGAGAGCACGTGGCGCGATAGCCCCTGATAAAATTGTTTCCTGCATCGAAGCCGCTGTTGAATTACCAATGGATAAGGGTTTGGAGCGTGAACGAGAGTTGTTCACTGAGCTGGTAACATCTCCTGAATCCGCTGCCATGCGACATATTTTCTTTGCCGAGAGGCTAGCGGCAAAGATCAAAGATCTACCGAAAGACACGGTTTTGCGCGACATTAAGAAAGTGGCGATCATTGGCGGTGGCACAATGGGGGGCGGAATCGCCATGTGCTTTGCCAACGTCGGCATACCTGTTGTTATGGTCGAAGTTACAGACGAAGCTCTGCAGCGCGGTTTGGGTATCATCAAGAAAAATTACAGTATTACCGTTCAAAAAGGCAAGCTGGCTGAAGATCAGATGGAAGGTCTGTTAGGTTTGATTTCTGGTACTACTGACTACAACGACATCGCCGATGTGGATATGGTGATAGAGGCAGTGTACGAAAACCTAGAATTGAAGAAGCAAATATTTGCCAAGCTAGATGGAGTCTGTAAGCAAGGTGCAATATTAGCGAGTAACACGTCTTATCAGGATATTGATCAGATCGCAGCAGCAACTAAGCGCCCTCAAGACGTTCTAGGGTTGCACTTCTTCAGCCCTGCTAACGTCATGAAACTTCTTGAAGTGGTTCGCGGAGAGAAAACCGCAGACGATGTTCTAGCGACCTCTATGGCTATCGGTAAAAAGATTCAGAAAGTCTGTGCGCTATCTCGTGTTTGCTACGGCTTTATTGGTAATCGTATGCTTGGAGGCTACGGCCGTGAATCGCAAATGCTGTTGATGGACGGTTGCTTACCAACGCAGGTGGATTCAGCTTTGGAAGGGTTTGGTATGGCTATGGGGCCGCTGGCAATGGGCGATCTAGCAGGGCTTGATGTGGGCTATAAAGCTCGTCAAGGCCGCACCGACTTACCTGACGATCCCAAGCTTTACCGTATGGGAACCTTGTTGGTGGAAATGGGAAGGCATGGTCAAAAAACCGGCGCTGGATTCTATAAATATGACCCTGAAACAAGGCGCCGGCTAGCGGATCCTATAGTTGAGGGGATGATCGTTGATGAGTCGAACAAGCTAGATATAGAACGCCGTGAAATAGATAACGAAGAAATTCTAGCGCGCTGTCTTTATCCGTTAATTAATGAAGGCGCTTTGATTCTTGAAGAAGGCATTGCCCAGCGTTCGTCCGATATCGATATTGTCTATGTATTTGGCTATGCGTTTCCAGCCGCTAAAGGAGGCCCGATGCATTATGCCGATCACGTAGGACTGAAACATGTGTACGACAAAATGTGCGAATACCGCGATCTTTATGGTGAGCAGTATTGGAAGCCAGCGCCGCTGTTGAAAGAGCTTGCTGAGTCTGGCAAGACATTTGCTCAGTGGGACAAAGAGCGGGGTGCCAGCTAGTGATTTCTTATCAAACTGCTGCTCGCGGAGAGCCTTTGGTTAAGGTTGAAGGCGATCTTCCTATGCCCACGGGCGCTGAAGTTGTTGTCAAAATGTTAGCTTGCGGTGTTTGCCATTCAGATATTCACATGCATGAGGGTGTGTTCGAATTGGGAGGCGGCAAGCAATTGGAAGTAGGCCGAGAGGGTATGGTTCTTGGGCATGAAATCTTTGGCGAGGTGGCTGCGTTCGGCCCCGATGCCAAAGATGTTCAGATAGGTGACCGACGTGTTATCTATCCTTGGATTGGCTGTGGCGAATGCGCTTCATGCAAGCGTGGTGATGAGCATCTTTGTACGCCAGGCCAAGCTTTGGGTATTGTCAAAGACGGAGGTTTTGCAGACTACGTGCTTATACCTCATAGCCGCTATTTATTTGATAAAGGTGACGTGTCTGACTCGTTAGCTGGAACCTATGCTTGCTCAGGTCTTACCGCTTACGGGGCCTTGAAAAAAGTTGGTGATCTAGAAGCCGGTGATGAGATCGTTATTATTGGAGCCGGTGGCGTAGGCAGTATGGCTATACAGATAGCTAGGGCTTTCGGCATCGATCCTATTGTTGTTGATATCGACGAGGCTAAATTACAGTCAGCTCGTGATCTAGGGGTTACTCGCACCTATAACTCAAGCGATCCGCAAACGGCGCGAGCATTGAAAAAGTCTGTCGGTGGCGCCTATGCGGCTATCGACTTTGTCGGCGCAGAAGCGAGCGTCAATTATGGACTGAATACCTTGCGTAAAGGGGGTAAGTTGGTTGTTGTTGGTTTATTCGGTGGCGCCTTAACTATGCCAATCCCATTTCTACCAATGAATGCGCGGACTATCGAAGGCAGCTATGTTGGCAGCCTTGCTGATATGGGCGAGCTTATGACTATGGTTCGTGATGGAAAAATAGCACCTATTGAAATTCAAGAACGACCGTTGTCCGAGGCGAGCGATGCCCTCAGCGACCTAAAGGCTGGCAAGGTTCAGGGCCGGCAGGTGCTGGTCAACAGCTAAGATTTAGTCCACATTTCCGACATCCCAGAATAGAAAACAGGAGTATTCATTTGTCAGCTTTAAATGATTTTCAGGCAAGTACCAGGGCGTGGTTAGAAGAGAATTGCCCGCCGAGTATGCGGACCCCAATGGTGCAGGAAGAAGTAGTCTGGGGGGGACGTAATGCTGAGTTCGTCAACCCAGATAGCAAACTGTGGTTAGAGCGGATGTCAGAAAAAGGGTGGACCTGTCCTACATGGCCGAGTGAGTACGGCGGTGGTGGTTTGAGTAAAGAACAAGGGATGATTCTAAGTGCAGAATTGAACCGGGTGAATGCTCGGCCTGCTCTGAATAGTTTCGGTATCAGCATGCTGGGGCCGGTATTGCTTGAATATGCAAGTGAAGAGCAAAAGATGCGTTTCATACCAGATATTGTTAACGGAAAAATTCGCTGGTGTCAGGGTTATTCTGAGCCCGGTGCAGGGTCGGATCTGGCGGCGCTTGCTACAAAAGCTGAACTCTTTGGCGATGAATACACCATCAATGGCTCTAAGGTTTGGACGTCGTATGCAGATCAAGCTGATTGGATTTTCTGTTTGGTGCGCACAGATTTAGACGTGCCTAAGCACACAGGCATTAGTTTTGTTTTGTTTGATATGGCCAGCGAAGGTGTGAGTACTAAACCAATTCAATTGATTAGTGGTTCATCTCCTTTCTGTGAAACATTTTTTGACGATGTGAAAGTGCCAGCAGCGAATTTAGTCGGTGAGCTCAATGCCGGTTGGACGATTGCTAAGCGGTTGTTGCAACATGAGCGCACCATGATTTCGGGTTTTGGTCTGGCCAATGATTCAGGCGACAAAGGTGGAACCACCTCTACCGTGGCAACGCTTGAAGGCGCGGCGATGCACTATCGAGGGGATAGCGGTAAAATTTCTGATCCTGTTCTACGAGACCAAATCGCACAGTTTAAAATTGATACTGATGCCTTTGCGTTTACCTCACAGCGTTCGGTTGAAGAATCGAAGCAAGGCCAAGGTCCAAATGCTACTTCATCAATGCTTAAGTACTATGGCTGTGAATTGAATAAGCGACGTTACGAGTTGCTTCTCAAAGCAATGGGTAGCCAAAGTTTGGGTTGGGAGGGTGCTGGTTTTGCAGAAGATGAACTGAAAATAACAAGAGAATGGCTGCGTTCAAAAGCTAATTCTATTGAGGGTGGTACGTTGGAAGTGCAGCTCAATGTAATCGCTAAGCGAGTGTTGGGTTTGCCCGACATGCTCAGCATGAGTAAAAAGTAGACTACCCCTAACAAAATGGAATAGAGCAATGGCTTTAGTATTAACAGAAGATCAACAATTATTGAAAGACTCCGCTAAGGGGTTTTGTTTGCACAATGCACCAATTGATGTCCTGCGAAGGCTGCGTGACAGTAAAGATGAAACGGGTTTTGATGAAACCGTTTGGGCGCAGATGATAGAACTGGGTTGGCCTGGCATGGCAATACCCGAAGCCTATGGTGGGTTTGAATTTGGCTATGGCGGCTTGGGTGTTCTTCTTGAAGAAACCGGACGTAGCTTGGTTAGCTCGCCTCTTATTGCGTCAGTTCTACTTGGCGCTACGGCAATTAATAAGCTTGGCACCGAGGAGCAAAAACAGGAAATGCTGGCGGCAATCGTTTCCGGTGAATTACTGTTGGCGCTAGGCATTGACGAGAAAATGTCCCATAAGCCAGCGGCAGTATCAACAACCGCCGAGGCTAATGCGGATGGCTATATTATCAGTGGTTGTAAAACTTTTGTACTCGATGGTCATGTTGCCACTAAACTAATTGTCAGTGCGCGTACTTCGGGTGAGGTTGACAGCGAAGCAGGTATTAGCCTGTTTGTAATTGATGCTGCCGCAGAAGGGGTTGCCATTAACCGCACTTGGATGGTTGACTCTCGAAACGCTGCCAACATAAGTTTTGATAATGTCCACGTTTCTAAAGACGCAGTGCTTGGTGAAATAGGGTTGGGCTTCGCTGGATTAGATCAAGTGCTGGACGTTGCACGTATCGGTGTCGCCGCAGAAATGCTCGGCAGTATGCAAGAAGTATTTGATCGCACTTTGGTCTATCTTAAGCAGCGTGAACAGTTTGGTGTTTTGATCGGTTCTTTTCAAGGTTTGCAACATCGAATGGCAGATATGTACAGCGAAATTGAACTGTGTAAGTCTACTGTGCGTGGAGCCTTGGCCGCGCTTGATAATCCAGACAGTACGGCTAAAGAGATTGCGATTATCGCCAGTGTAGCCAAAGCGAAGCTTTCAGAGATAATGGAAGTAGTAAGTAATGAAGGTATTCAGCTTCACGGCGGCATAGGTATGACTGATGAGTTTGATATTGGTTTTTTCATTAAGCGCGCTCGAGCTGCTCAGCAGTTTCTGGGGGATGCCAATTTTCACCGTGATCGCTATGCGACTTTGAACGGATTTTAACGGGGACTTTTTAACCAAGTTAACCTGCAACTCAATAAAGCACGATCCAGTCAGGTATCGAATTTATGACGGTCAAGCTCCGAGATTTTTACGAAATAGGGCAAAAGATCAACAATGATCCTTTGGTCTATGTGTTTGAAAATTTTATTTCTGAGCAGGAAGTCGCGCAGCTTTTGGCAGCGGCTATGCCGAAGCTAAAGCAGGCATTGGTTAGCGATAACAAAAAAGGCATTGAGAGCGTGGGTCGATCTGGCAGCAACTGCTGGATTCCTTTCAAACAGCACCGAGTAATCGAAGAGCTGTCACTGCGGGTAGCTGAGGTGGTTGGATTGCCTTTGGAGCAGGCCGAATCGCTCCAAGTCATTTACTATAGCCAGACTCAAGAGTACGCGCCACACTATGACGCCTGGGATGCGGCAACCGAACGTGGTCGCCGTTGCATGATTAAAGGTGGTCAGCGGATGGTTACCTGCCTACTGTATCTCAGCGATGTTGAGGAAGGAGGTGGAACTAGTTTTCCAAACCTTGACATGGAAGTGCGGGCTAAAAAAGGTCGCATGGTTCTTTTTCATAATTGCTACGAGGGCAGAAACATCCGCCACCCGGATAGCCTTCACGGCGGTATGCCTGTGACAAAAGGAGAGAAGTGGGCCTGTAACTTTTGGTTTCGCGAATCTGATTATCAAGATCCACGGAAAGTGCCTAAACGTAAAGCTCCTGCTGTACCTCCTCAGACATTCAACCGAGTTATTTAGACTATGCCGTTATTAATTCTTGGTGCATTACTTGCGATACTTGCGTACCTACCCGCGGTTTGGGTGCGCCGGGTGATGAAACAGCATGGAGCCGAAATTGAAGGCTTAGCCGGCACAGGCGGTGAGCTGGCGAAACATTTAATTAAGCGTTTTGAACTCTCTGACATCGAAGTCGAAGAAACTGGGCCATTTCAAGATCATTTTGATCCTGCTGCTAGGAAGGTCCGGCTGAGTCCAGATAATTTTCACGGGAAATCATTAACTGCCGTGGCAGTAGCTGCTCATGAAGTAGGGCATGCTATGCAGTTTCATCGTAGCGAGAAAATTTTCGAATTAAGAAAGCGCTATCTTCCAACCGCCGCGCGGTTGAGTAAGGCCGGTATTGGTCTTTTGATGGTATTGCCAGTAGTTGGTTTCGCCGTGCGCTCGCCAATCGTTGTGGGTGGAATAATTGCCGCTAGTTTGCTGCTACAACTTGCTGGAGCATTAGCCTATCTAATCATCCTACCCGAAGAATGGGACGCGAGTTTTAACAAAGCGATGCCGGTGTTAATAGAAGGTGATTATGTTGACGAAAAGCAGATTCCGGCGGTTCGTAAAATACTCAAAGCGGCGGCACTGACCTATTTCGCTTCAGCGCTGGCAAACATGCTTAACATTGGCCGTTGGTTCATGATACTAAGACGTTAAGGGTAAGTGTTGACGCCGCTCATTATTCGCTCACGATAAACAAGAAGGCATGATTATGGATGAGTCATTAAACGTTCTAGGTGAGCCTTTAGAGGTTTGCGGACAAGACCCAGTTACCGGCTTTTACCGTGATGGCTGCTGCAATAGCAGTGACGAGGATTTTGGTTCTCACACCATCTGCGTTGAGGTAAACCGAAAGTTTTTAGAGTACACGCGTTTCCGCGGTAACGATCTTTCCACGCCAATGCCTGATTTTGGCTTTCCCGGATTACAAGCCGGCGATCGCTGGTGTTTGTGTGCCAAACGTTGGTTAGAAGCTGCTGATGATGGAATGGCGCCCAGCGTCTTGTTGGGATCGACTCATAAGCGGGCGTTAGAAATAGTGACATTAGATAAGCTGAAAGAATTTGCTAAGGATCTAAGTTGATTGTTTTTCCCAAAGCCTGACATTTTGAGAGCGCCATGGAAAGCTTAGAAACCCAGCGGCTGTTACTTCGTAAAATATCTCTTCAGGATGCAGAATTTATTTTTCAGCTAACCAATGAGCCAGGTTGGCTTAGGTTTATTGGGGATAAAAACATTCACTCGGTAGAAGACGCAGGAACTTATATTAAAGAGTCGATTCTCGCTAGCTATGAGGCGAATGGTTTCGGAGTTTGGCTTGTTGAATTGAAAGAGCAGGACAGCTCTCTTTCTGCTTCGCAGTTGGTTTCAGACTCTATGTTTGGTTCCACTGCCATAGGCACTTGCGGCTTGATTAATAGGAGCACCTTAGAGGGCATTGACTTGGGTTTTGCTTTTTTTGCAAGTCAAGGTGGGCACGGCTATGCCTTTGAAGCTGCGCAGGCGGTAGTTGAATACGCGAGGAGTAAAATTAAAATTTCTCGATTGCTTGCCATTTCCCAACCTGATAACGAGCGCAGTATTCATTTACTTGGCAAGCTGGGTTTTAACGTCAAAGGCCCCATTGATTTGCCAACTTCCGATGGCACGACTACTGAAAATTTGCAGCTGTTCGAGCAGTTTCTTTCGGTTGAAGTTTAGAAATAAGAATCCGCATTACTGAGGAGTAGAATTGGAATGCTAATAATAAGAAACCCCAGAGCCACTTTAGGCTTGATGACTATCGTCTTGTGCCTAGTGTCACTTAGCGCGTTGGGTCAACGTGTAATAGATCCGGCGCAATTTGAAAGTGCGATCATGGCATTTGAAATGCAGGATGAGATCAACATGCCTGCAGTGGGTGGAATTGTTTTGACAGGCAGTTCCAGTATCGCTCGCTGGAATCAACAGGCAGAGCAGGCACTGGCTCCGCTGTCAGTAATCCCAAGAGGTTTTGGTGGCAGTGTGATGGAGCATGTTCTCTACAACCTAGATAGAGTTGCGTTAAAGTATAAGCCCCGGGCGATTTTGATTTATGAAGGGGACAACGATACTGCCTTTGAAATTCCGCAAGAAAAAGTTATAGGCCAGTTTAATGAAATTGTGGCTAGGGTGCATAGAGAACTTCCAGAAACCCGAGTGTATATATTGTCAGTAAAACCGAGTTTGGCCAGAGCGACCGTATGGCCGCAGGCAAAGCAACTGAGTGCCGGCCTAAAGCTGATAGCGCAGTCCGACCCATTGCTTCATTACATCGATGTGGCAACACCATTTTTAAAGGCTGACGGCACCCTAATGGGCGACATTTTTGTAGAAGATGGCCTGCATTTAAATAGCAAGGGGAACCAGATTTGGGGTGCGGCGATAAAAGCGGGTCTAATAAAGATTGAAGGTCAGTATCAATAAGCCGAAGGTTTTTTTTAGGGGCGTAAACTTACAATCATGATTATTTTGGAGTTCGTAGAAGCGGCACTTTGGCTTGGCATTCCGATGTTGGGGATGAGTTGGTTCTTGTTCAGCTGGCTGTACAACGACGGCAATGTTGATCGCAAGGCCGATCAAAAGTCTACCAAGGCTCAGCTTAAAAGCTTTGGGAAAACCTTTAAGAAGGAAGGAAAATCATCCGATCAGTCTCAGGTAGCCTATGTTTATAAGCGTTGGGCTGCTTTTGGCGGCGGGTTTTATGGTTTGGCAGCTCTGTGGACATTCGTGGTTGTTGAGGTTTCCGACGCTATTAGCTTTGTTTTTCGCTTTCCTGGATTCGCAGAGTTGTTCGAAGATGGGATTATTAGTTTTGTAGTGGAGCTTTTAGTGAGCCAGGTGGGCAATGTTGTTAGCGCTTTTGTTTGGTTTGCCTATTGGCCCTCGGAAACCATGATCTTGTGGGTTTTGGTTGCTTATTTTGGCTATCGACTGGGGATGGAACTTGCCAAGCAGGGTAAGCATCTTAATGTTGAGGAATTATGGGTCAAGTTCTTTGATAGGTAGGCCAAAACCTGTTGTAAAAGGGCGAGCCGATAAGAATCGAAATCAAAATCTGTAGATGTTGTTATTGGAGTCTGGAGAGTAGGTGACGCCAGCTCTAACTAAACGTTGTTCCAAATCGTTATAAATATCCCACTTACGCAGTTGGAAATCACCTTGCAGACCCCAATTGCTCTCAGTAGAACGCGTACTCCAAGAATAGGTAGTTCATATTCCTAACTGGTCCTCATCGATTTGGGCTAGGGCGGGGTTTTGGGCAGCAACAAAAACTAGGGTGAACAGCGCCCTGAAGGTTATAGCTTTCATTCAAACTCTCTTGGTTGACGAATACGCTGCCGAGCAGTCGTCTAGATAGTGCTAGCTGAAGTGATTAGATGTTTAGTGGTCGAGGAATGGAACTGCTTAAATTCAAGTTGCCCAATAGAAGGTTTCACTCATAGCCTTGTAATGCTAATACCTTCCATGCCATTGCCTGTTTCAAGGACGTCATCACCGCTTGGGTATCCGATATCAGAAAGGATATAGGCGACTATGTCTGTATATTCTTGATCAAAGAGTGAGCCTGGGTTGTCCGAAGGCATCTCAGCGACAATGCGGTAATAGAAATCGATGAGTGCTCTACCCTGCCAGTATGACCAGATGTCTTTATAGAATGTCATGTCATGGCAGGCCGCGCATTCTGCGTGGTAGGTTTGTTTTCCTGTTGCAGCCTGGGCTGCAGTGAATACACCCTCAGAAGTCTGCTTATCCTGTGCGAAGGATAAGGATGACAAGCTGGCTCCAAACAAAAATACAGTGATTACTAATAACCTAGCAAAAGTCCGCTGCATGGGTTTCCTTACGGTTCAAAAGAGGTTCTTATAATTTGCTACTTTACCTGTTTCCATTAGAGTGCGCCATGAATCGAAGCTAAGGATGATTTTGTCGGTAGCGGAAAGGAGGTTGAAAGAGTGGCGGCTATCGATACATTATCTGATCTTGGGCGTGCCGGTGTCGGTATCAATTCTATCGAGCGATGGGCCCTCGTAACCATCCATGAGTAAATCTACCGTCGCTTGACCATACTGCTCAAATAGAAAGTCACCCATTTGCTTGAGTTTGTTGATGTTGGAATTACTTATATCATCCATAGCGTCGTCTGGTGGCTTGGCTAGCCCGGGCTGTTTCCGCATTTCCGCATTCACTCGAATGTAATTTCCTGGAGTGATAATAGAGTGAGCCTGATAAGCCACGACTCTCTCATCTGTCAGCAAATCGAGAATATGACCCTTAGTAAACCATTCAAGGGCTCCCCATTTTTCAGAAGCAGGGCCGTTGATTTTACGGGTTCGATAACCGGTACCGATGGATAAGACGCGTAGCTCATTCATCGGGTTAGAGGGCCAGACTTTTATCGCTTCGGCAATTGCGCACATGGTCGGGTTGTTAGCTGTCACACCGCCGTCAATTAGCCAAAACGCCTGCTCCAAATCATTTACTTCAAGTTCTTTGGTTGGAAAATAAGTGGGTGCCGCGCTAGAAGCATCTGCGACCTCAAAAGCGAGTAGTTTACGGTGAACAGCATTGGTTGATTTTATGACTTCAGGTTTGCGCCGCTCAACGCCATAAGTTACGGCGAGGACATGTTTGTTGTGAGGTACGTCACCTAGTTTAGCTTTGCCGAACTCTTTTTTCAGCACGCTAGTTTTACCATTGCCTTCATACTTGGGTGCATTGACGCCGTCAATTTGGAACCAGCCGCGATTGTCGCTAAAAATCTTTTTGGCATTTTGATAGTTATAGAATTTGTTAATGTCTGACATATCCATATCAGTGGTGGCAAGTGCTAAGGCAATAATGCTGCCGGTGCTGGTGCCCGCGTAAAAGTCCGCACACTGACGAATGAATTTTTTGTGCTGTTTTTTTAGAAGGGTTTCAACATGGCTGAGAAACTGCGTAGTAGCGGCGCCGCGAATGCCGCCTCCATCAATTGACAGTATTAGCTTTGACATAGTTACCTTTCGCTCTTTCGGCGCTTTAGCACAAGGCTTTTGGACATTGCCGTTTAACTTTGCGGCTCATCCAGCTATTTTCAGGACACCCTAGCTTTTATCTAATAAGCCTTGTGGGCTGATGATATTGAAAACTAACGACTACTAGGGACAGCTAAGACCTACCAAGGACTACAACAGGGTTTCATTGTTGGCCTAAGTGTTCTTATAAAGGCTCTTCTCTGAGCTTTATTTTCCTGACTCCTGCGATACTCACTCTCATTGCTTGGTTTTCACTTGTCCTCGGATCTTTGCTGCCTAGATCGCGTCACTGACACTGGATAAATTAAATTTATCCACTTTGATTGCAGGCACAACAATGGGAGTGCTTACCGAGCTGCTTTCTGATGCGGCCACTCGTACCGCAGGAGACAACATCTGAACATTGCGCAGCATATCAACCAGTGACTGATTGAATCTAAAATTAGTTACCGGTCTGCTGATGCGGCCATTCTCAATAAGGAAAGTTCCATCCCTGGTGAGGCCTGTGTAGGAAATAGTTTTGGGATTAATGCCTCGAATATACCAAAAGCGGGTGATCAAAACTCCACGGCGCGTGGAGGCTATCATTTCTTCTAAAGAGTCATCGCCACCGGCCATGATCAGGTTACTTGGGCTGGCAAGGGGCTGCTGATTTTTTTGCTGTGCCCAATAACGCGAGCGAGCTAATTCTTGCAGTCGGCCCGAGTTTACCCAGTCCTGCTTTGCTAGTGGCTGGCCTACGCTGTTAAAAGGAGAGGTCTCTGCATCTAGATAAGCAGGGTCGCTGAATATATTGATCTTGTCATCGAACAGGCTTTCGCCGATTCGATTGCCTCCATCTGGCTTGGAGAAAAAAGAGCGACCTTCATCGGCGGTACGCTGATTAAACACATTCACCATATTGCGCATGAGCATACCAACGGCGGTTGGCTCTAAAATGGCGGTGTATTCACCAGGTTCTAATGCGGTCTTGCGCCAGTTGCGGCATTTGCGCACGGCGTCGTTGGCCACTCGTTGGCTTTCAATATTATTCCAATCGTTTGCTTCATCGCCTGCCCAGCCCGACTGTCTGCCATCGGGGCTGCGTGAGGTAAGGGTATAGGCAACTCCGGTGTGGGCATGAGATCCATAGAAACCATTGGAGGTGGCTAATGCAGTGGAGCCTGCATTTACATCCATATAGGATGCCACAACTTGATCAGCTGACTGCGCCTGCTTGATTGCAAGAGCTGCAGCCACTGCGCGTGTTTGAGGGGTGAGTTCGCCAGTTGAATCATAGTAGGCGTTGATAGGCGCTATGATCTGTGGGCCCAGTTCCTCAATGTATTCAGGGTCAACAGGGGCTATGCGAGCCATGTCTTCTGAGCGTCTAACAGCCTGGCGCAGTTCGTCATCGCTGAGACGGTTAGTTTCTACCGAGGCAACTCTTTGACCAAACACGCTGGTGATATTGACTGAGGTTTTTTCAGAGCCGCCAGCGCTGGTGATGCGGTTAGTAGCCACACGAGTGTAGCCGCGCCAGCCTGAATTGATTCTCACGCGACAATGATCCGCTTCTGAGAGTTCTAAAATTCGGTTGCTGATTGACTGTAGGTCGTCTTTTGAAAGACCTTTTGCTTCTGCCATCTCAAATTCCTGAATGAATTTCTTTTATTTGCTGTTCGATCTTTTTCTTTTTGCTTATTTCTCGTATTTTCAAGCAGTGTTAATAATGTCGATGTCTCGGAACAATGATACCGGGCAGCCATGAGATACAGCGTTTACTTGTATTGGCTGGCCTTTAGCATCGCTAAAAGAAGCACCTAAGAAGTAAGTGCTGTCACCGCCGATAACATCTAGAGAGTTCCAGAACTCGGGAGTTCGGCCAACATAGGCTGCGTCACGTAGCATGCGATGTTTTTTACCGTTTTTTATTTCCCAAAATACTTGGCCGGCAAACTGAATATTGTAGCGCTGCTGATCAATCGAATAGCTGCCTCGACCTTCAATGAAAATGCCATGGTCGGTTGCCGCTATAACATCTTCTTCGCTGATGTCCTCTTTGCCGGGCATTAGGCTTACATTTGGCATGCGCTGAAACGGCATGCTTTCCCAATTCTGTCCGTAGGCACAGCCGTGACTGCGGGTGATGCCTGTCTGCGCTGAAATCCACTCTGCTTGGTCGCGTGTGGTCTGATAGTCTACAAAGATACCGTCTTCGATAATGGGCCATTCTTCAGCTGGCACGCCTTCGTCATCCCAGCCGGTGGTGGCGCAGCCGCCAAACTCAGTCCGGTTTCCAACAAACTGCATGAAGTCTGGGCCAACTCGGGTTTGTCCTAGGGTCTCTTCCGGGGGATGCAAAAACGAAGTGCCAGCATAGTTAGCTTCGTAACCGAGGGCACGATCAAGTTCAGTGGGGTGGCCAATTGATTCATGAATCGTTAGCCAGAGGTTCGAGGGATGTAAAATCAAATCCCATTTTCCCGGTTCTACCGACGGTGCTTCTAATTTTAATGCAGCTTCTTCCGCCCATTTGGGTGCATTGCCAACCAGATCTAATCCTAATATGTATTCATAGCCGCGACCGGCAGGCTCTACCACCGCGCCGCGAGTTTGAAAGTCATTGCCGTCATCTGAAATCGCGGTGATGTTCATGGAGGGATTGATGCGATAGAAAGTTTGATCAATAAAAGAGCCTTCCGAGGTGGCCACTAAGCGCTCTTCTTTCACGCAAAGTATATTGCTGGCTGCATAACGAACATTACTGCCGCGTAATGCCTCTTCATTGGCTTTTAATAAAAGCGCAGCCTTGTCTTCAAAAGAGACAGTGAATGGGTCGATAGAGTGAGGGGTTACCCAGCTGGCATTTGGGTAAACATCCACCGGCGCCAGCACCGCAGTGGAGGGTGCCACAGCATTGTTGGCAGTGGCTATGGCGACGGCGTCTCTAGCCATTTTGGTGACTGCTTCTCGAGTTAAAACTTGAGTGGCTGAAAAGCCCCAAGAGCCGCCTACTAAGACTCGGATATTGATCCCAAAAGAATCTGTACTTTGGACCCGCGAAACACGAAGTTCTCTAGCGCCCACCGCCTCAAATTGAGTCCGAATAACACGGCCATCTGAATAGTGTGCGCCAGCATCTCTAGCCACGTCGATGGCTAACAAAAGCAGAGCACGCTCGCTAGAGGTCATGCTTTGTGCTGCAGCTGGGGCCGCACTTACAACCGTCCCGGCCGCCGCGCCAGCGCCCGCGAGCTTGATGAAGTTACGACGAGAAAACTGCCGAGAATCATGAATCGGCGAACCTAGGTTTGAAACAGAAGGCCGATGATTGACTGGAATCGGAAGAGGGCGAAGGGCCATTTTTAGACTCGCTGTAAAGAATGTTGATGCAGCCCTCGAAAGGATCGCAATGGAGTATCATTGAAGAATAACTCAGCGCTGATGGATTGCCAAACCCCCGGTAGTCCTCGGTTTGGGCAATCCAATGGAGAGTCTAATTGGGAGTTGAGTTGATGCTCCTCTCTAACAGTTTATAGATCCGCCGAAATTCATCTAGCCAGCTGCTGGGTTCTCGAAAGCCATGGGATTCTATGGGATAAATCGCCATCTCAAAATTTTCTTTTTTTAGTTCAATTAAGCGTTGAACAAGCCTCACTGAATCTTGGAAAAAGACATTGTTGTCTTGCATGCCATGGGCGATAAGTAAGGGCGCCTCGAGGCCTTCGGCAAACTCAATGGGTGAGCTGCGCTCGAATGAGCCAGGGTCAATTTCAGGGATGTTGAGAATGTTCGAGGTATAGTTATGGTTGTAGCTAGCCCAATCGGTTACCGGGCGCAGTGCGGCGCCGCAAGCGAACAGGTCAGGTTTTTTGAATAGGGCCATAAGAGTAAGAAAGCCACCGTAAGATCCGCCATAGGTGCACACCCGCGCGCGGTCCACATTCTTTCGGCCAACAAGCCAATCTATCCCGTTGGCGAGATCCTGAACCTCGGGAGTACCCATACGCTGGTAAATCCCCGTGCGCCATTCGCGGCCATAGCCCTGGGAGGCGCGGTAGTCTATGTCTAGCACCACGTAACCCTGCTTTACCAAAAAGGAGTGGAACATAAATTCACGAAAATAACTGGACCAACCCTGGTGAGCATTTTGCAGATAGCCTGCGCCGTGGATAAAAATTACGGCTGGACGATTTATAGAGTCGTCATCCGGGGTATAAGCCCGGGAATGAATAGGGGCATCACTGTATGACGAGCGTACTTCTACAAACTCCGGCTGGGTCCAATCTATAGCTTTGAATTGCTCCGACACGGTATTGGTGAGTTTGTTAGCAGCAGCCTTGGGCCTTGCTCGCTGGAGATAAAGCTCTGGAGGCATCAGTGCCTCGCTGTGAGTTATAAGTAAATTGTTTTCATCAGGAGAAAGCACGAAGTCGTTCATGCCTCCTAGGTTGGTCAGTTGAGTAAGCTCTTGGTTAGTAATCGTAACCCGATAGATTTCATAGATGGTCGGATTTTCCACGTTACCTCTAAAATAAATGTTCCTCCCATCTTTTGAAATCCTCGGGTCGTAGGCTTCAAATTCGCCCTTGGTCAGTTGAGTCACATGGCCTTGTGCCCAGTGATATAGATGCAGGTAGCCATCTTGCTCAGATTGAAACATCACCCCTTGGCTGTCTGGCAGCCAATGGGCGTTGAGGTGGCGGCGATTGATCCAGGCCGGATCATGATCATGATGGATCAGTGTTAATGGGCTTCTGCCTAAAGATAGGGG
>Ga0308001_10000285_pt1 | contig 24709 bp, 18 predicted proteins | sample Neamet5_FD_203167 | JGI IMG/M metagenome (GOLD analysis project Ga0308001, IMG submission 203167) | Marine microbial communities from water near the shore, Antarctic Ocean - #5 | ecosystem: Environmental > Aquatic > Marine > Unclassified | place: Southern Ocean | collected 2014-06-04
AAACCATTCAATTCTAAAATCTTTTGTGCATTTTGCATATAAGGCTCTGGCCCACAACAATATACCTCTCTATCAGTGAAATCAGGAACAAGCTCTAAAAGCAGTTCAGAACTTAAAAATCCACTTGGACCCTGCCATTTAGAATCTGGTATATCACATATAAAATGCCTTTTAAAGTTAGTCTGATGGAGTTCATAAAACTCAAGCTCTTCTTTTGAAATTAAGTCTTTGGGAGATTGTGCATTATGAATAAAGACTAAATCAACTTTTATAGACAAATCAATAAAGTATCTTGTCATTGAGAGCATTGGGGTAATACCACTTCCACCTGACATGAGCAGAATTTTAGGTCTAGGCTGATCAAGAGCAACACTAAAAGAGCCTCCAATATTAAGGGCATCAATGCAGTCACCTATCTTTAAGTTGTCATGCATCCAGTTAGTAACAACCCCATCCTTCATTCTTTTATTAGTAATAGTTATTGTATGCGGTCGAGTTGGGCTTGAAGCTATGGTGTAAGTTCTCATAACCTCAACACCATCTATATTTAAAAATAAAGTTGTATGCTGGCCCGGTAAAAACTGAAACCAAGCATCTTTCTTTGACTTAAAAGTAAAGCTCTTAACATTGTGAGTTTCATCTTTGATTTCAATACATTCAAGGGACGAAAAGTCTCCAGCCCATCTATCAAGATTTTCAATATTTATATTAGGAAAAACTAATTCATTCATCTTGCTTCAACTTAATTTTTAAATAATTATTCACAATTTTATCATTGCCTTGAGCGGTTGTAAAAATTAGAAAAGAAAAACAGACTGTTTTTAAAATCTAGTTGCATAAAATCAAAAAATAATGCCCTAAGGCATGGGAATTACATGTTTTTTTCTAGCATTCATTCCCTGAAAAATAATTGCCATAAAGATAGCACAACCACCAATTAAAGTATTTGTGCTTGGCACCTCATTAATGCCAAAAATTGGCAACCATGCCCAAAAAATACCCAAAACAACCTCAAGTAATGAAAGCATTACAAGCTCCCCACTAGGCAAATATTTTGCACCTAAGCCATATAATATAAGTCCAACTCCAACCACAAAGCCATGCATCATACTAATTCCAATATTGGCTGAAGCCATTTCAAAACTACTTCCACTAACTAGGATTAAAATCGTTGCCCATAACATGCAAAAAAAGCCAGCAAGAGCAGGCGTTAATAATTTAGGTACTTCAGGATTTTTTCGAATTGTAATTGTATATATTGCAAAGCCTAAAGCTACAAAGAAACCGTAAGCAACTCCTAATAAAGTTGTTGATTTTTCAGTATCCCAAACCATAATTGTAATTCCAGCAGCAACAATCAACATATTTATGAAAGTGATGCGACTCAACTTTTCACCTAAAATAAGGAAGCCTAAAAACGCAGAAAGAACTGGTGACAAAGCAAGCATTAATAAGGTAATAGCTACTGTTGTTGTAGTTAGAGCATAAATCCAGCCAAAAAATGTAAATGACATTACAACACCGCCAACCAAACTCCAAGAATCTATCCTCTTAAACGTATTAAAAAAATCTTTACCTTCTCTAAATGCCACATAAATGAGAATCACTGATGTGATTATTAAGCCCCTATAAAGTAAGTATTGAAGCCTATAGTTTTCAGCATCTTCTAATAGGCGAACAAGTGGCGCACCAAAACTCCAGATGATTCCGCTGATAACGACTAATAAAAATCCAAGAAAATATCTATTCTGCATGAAACCCCTACATAACATAAAGATTGACACTAATTATTTCCGCATTTTGTTCTTAAAATATATATCTGTCAATCATTTTTTTACATACCAAGAAGAGTCACTAAAATTAATACTATTATTTGTACAAAAAATAAGTAAATTCAAAGCATAGTAGCAGTTAAAATTTAACTTTAAACATTCAGGCCTAAGAAAATTATGGAGAACTTAAGAGGTATTCTATTCATGATTCTTGCAATGGCTGGATTTGCATTTGAGGATTTATTTATTAAAATGCTCTCGGCTTACTTTCCAATTTCAGAAGTAATAATAATTCTTGGCTTTACTGGAAGTATCGTATTTCTAATAATTGCACTTTTTCAGAGAGCGCCAATTTTTCATAAAGACCTATTAAACAAGCATGTAATAATTCGAACAATTTGTGAGCTTCTAGGCGCGGTATTTTTTGTTACAGCAATTGCTTTAACGCCGCTTTCATCCGCTTCAGCTATTCTACAAATAACGCCTTTACTAGTCACTATTGGCGCTGTAATATTTTTTAGAGAAAAAGTAGGCTGGAGACGCTGGACTGCAGTATTTATTGGCTTTATGGGTGTGTTATTGATTTTGCGTCCTGGCTATGGTGGATTTATGCCGGCATCAATATTCGCATTGCTTGGAGCTTTATTTCTAGCAGCAAGAGACTTATCAACTCGCGCAATGAAGGTTAACCTTCCCTCAGTAACGATTGCTTTATATGCCTTTATTGCTTTTGGAATCTCAGGTATTTTGATTATTCCATTTAACTCGCCAATGATAGCTCCATCATTTAATCAAATTATGTATTTTATTGGAGCGTCGACTTTTGGGGTAATTGCCTATTATTCACTTGTTATATCATCACGTATTGGTGAAATGTCAGTTATATCTCCATTCCGATATTCAAGGATTGTATTCGCAATGCTTCTAGCAATCATAGTTCTTGGAGAAAGGCCAGATAGCTTTACCCTTATTGGAGCAGCAATTATCGTTGCTTCAGGACTTTATACATTCATACGTGAAAGTATTTTAAAGAAACCTCAATAAAATTGATGTATGAAGCTGTAGGCCATAATTACCTTTTCAAAAAGCTTAAAATATATGTTTAAAAAAAGCTTGTTATATTTAACTAAAATGACTAACATCTGCACAAATTAACTCAATCAAAGGAGTCGCTATGAATATGCCAAGATCAATACTTATACCCAATGGTGATAATGTAATCCATACATTTAGTGATAAAGAATTCCAAAATCGCCAGCAGCGCCTCAGAACTCATATGGCGCAAAATAATATTGATAGTGTAATTTTTACATCTATTCATGGCATTAATTATTACAGTGACTTTCTCTATTGCTCTTTTGGAAGGCCTTATGCGCTTGTCATTACTCAAGATAAAGCAACAACTGTGACAGCAAATATCGATGGTGGACAGCCTTGGCGTAGAACTTTTGGTGAAAACTTAGTCTATACAGACTGGCAAAAAGATAGTTTTTTTTATGCCCTGCAGCAGCTTGTAAGTAATGGCGATAAAATTGGCATAGAGTATGATCATATAACTAAAGAACGCCTAGATAAGCTGCAAGCAGCATTTAATAAATCTAACTTTATTGATATCTCAGTTGATTGTATGAAGATGCGCTCAATCAAATCAGATGAAGAAATTGCTCATATTATTCAAGGAGCAAATGTTTGTGATATTGGTGGTGCCGCCCTTGTTGATGCTATTAAAGAAGGCGCACCTGAACATGAAGTAGCTCTTCATTCAACACAGGCAATGGTCAGGGAGATTGCGAAGCGCTTTCCAAACTCAGAACTAATGGATACCTGGACTTGGTTTCAATCTGGCATTAATACTGATGGTGCGCACAACCCTGTGACTACTAGGCAAGTTCAAAAAGGTGATATTTTAAGTCTTAATTGTTTTTCAATGATTGCAGGCTATTATGTGGCACTTGAAAGAACATTATTTTATGATCATGTTGATGATGAATCGCTTCGTTTATGGGAAATTAATGTAAAGGTTCATGAGGAAGGAATGAAACTTATTAAACCTGGAGTTGCATGCAAAGACATTGCTCTTGAGCTTAATAAAATTTTCGAAGAGTATGGCTTACTTGAAAGTAGAACTTTTGGATATGGTCATTCATTTGGAGTTCTATCTCACTACTATGGTCGTGAAGCTGGAGTTGAGCTAAGAGAAGATATTGATACAGTACTGCAAAAAAATATGGTTGTTTCTATGGAGCCCATGATTATGATTCCAGGCAGTCAGCCTGGTGCTGGTGGCTATCGTGAGCATGATGTTATGGTATTAACTGATGATAGTGCCTATGACATCACTAAATTTCCATTTGGACCAGAGCATAATATTATTACTTAATATCTTTAAAAAAACACTGACTCAAAAAAATGGAAACTATTGATTACTCGTATTTATTAAGAGAGTTGAAAGTAGCGGCTCGAGATGCTGGCAATGAGATTATGAAAATCTATGCCAATTCAATAAAGGTCAACTTCAAACAAGATGGCTCTCCAGTAACTCTGGCTGATAAAGCAGCCGAACTTGTAATTCTTAAAAAACTTAAAGAGATTGTCCCAGAAATTCTAATAATTTCAGAAGAAGACTCGAGTAGTCATAGCTCAAAAGCTACTGATCAGTTTTTTCTCATTGATCCACTTGATGGCACAAAAGAGTTCCTTAAAAAAGATGGCTTAGGTTCATTTACTGTAAATATTGGACTTATTGAAAATGGCATTCCAACCTTAGGAGTGGTATATGCACCAGCACTCAACCGAATGTTTTTTGCTTCAGTTTCTACAGGTGCTTTCGAAGAGTCAAATGACTTAATTAAACCTATAGCTATTCGCACACTACCTCATTCTGGAGCAGTTGCTGTAGCGAGCATTTCTCATCGTGATGAGTTAACAACTTCTTGGTTAAAGAATCATAAAATTAAAAATACAACTTCCATTGGATCCTCATTAAAATTTTGTTTAGTTGCTTGTGGTGAGGCTGATGTATATCCTCGATTTGGTCCAACTATGGAATGGGATACTGCTGCTGGTGATGCTGTATTACGATGTGCAGGCGGCTCAGTTACGCATCCAAATAATGAGCCATTTAGCTATGGAAAATCTAGCTACAAAAATGGTCCATTTATTGCTCATGGAAGCTTCTAGATCAAAAAGAAATGATAGCGCTTACTAATTAATCTGTCCTAACTTTCGTAAGAATATATCTCTACCATCATCTCATCTGCAATTTGCTCAAGCTTATCTCTGATAAGACTTTCATCAAGAGAGACTGGCAAATGAAGAGTAATTTGCGCCTTAAAAAGCTGCTCTCCAGACATAGAGGCATCAATTATCTCGGTCTTTAACTCTTCTACATTTGCTTGCAAATCATCTGCTAAAACATGAGACAGTTTATTGATAATACCAACATGATTTTGACCAATAAGTTCAATGTTGTAGCTCTTTACATTAGATTGTTTTAATGGAGAGGTTTCTTCACACGCTATTTGCAGCCCTAAAGACGATGAAACCAAATCTTTACTTAATTGAGTGGCATTTTTGGATGGTACATTAACCTTAAGAATTCCTGCAAACTTTCCTTCAAAGCTAGACATGTTACTCTCGATCCAGTCACCATTATTAGCCAAAATAATCTTTGAAAGACCATCAACTAACCCAGCTTTATCGTCACCTAAAACACTAATCAAAAATGATGTCATAAAATTTTTATTTATAATCTTCTACACTTGGACAAGAACAAATAAGATTCTTATCACCATAGACATTATCCACTCGCGAAACTGGCGGCCAGTATTTAACTCGCCTTAAATTTTCAACAGGATATGCTGCCTCTTCCCTGGAATATGAAAAATTCCATTGCGATGATGTTACCATTTCTAAAGTATGTGGAGAATTAATTAGTGGATTATCTTCTGTAGAGTATTCTCCAGATTCAACTTTAAGTATCTCTTTTCTAATTTGTATCATAGCATCACAAAACCGATCAAGCTCATCCAATGACTCCGATTCTGTTGGCTCAATCATCAACGTTCCAGCTACTGGAAACGACATAGTTGGAGCATGGAAACCATAATCAATTAGTCGCTTAGCTACATCATCTACACTGATTCCAACTGTATCTTTAATAGGTCTAATATCAATAATGCACTCATGGGCAATCCTGCCATTTTCATCACTATAAAGAATCGGATAGTGCTCTTCCAGTCTCTTTGATATGTAGTTTGCATTTAAGATTGCATTACATGTAGAGTCATAAAGACCTTCCTTACCAAGCATTGCAATATACATCCAACTGATAGGCAAAATACTTCCAGAACCCCATGGGGCTCCAGAGATGCTTCCAACATCTGTATTATTTAATGGCGTTGTTGGTAGAAAATGCACCAAATGTTCTTTGACGCCAATTGGCCCGACTCCAGGGCCTCCACCACCATGAGGGATAGCAAATGTTTTATGTAAATTAAGGTGTGAAACATCGCCCCCAAATTCACCTGGAGCAGAAACGCCAACCATTGCATTCATATTAGCACCATCAATATAGACCTGACCACCGGCATTATGAATAATTTCACAAACCTCTTTTACATCCTTTTCAAATACTCCATGGGTAGAAGGATATGTAATCATTATTGCAGCTAAATTATCAGCATGCTCTTTTGTTTTTGCTTTTAAATCTACAAGATCAATATTGCCATCATCTGCATTATCAATTACGATAACCTTCATTCCAGCCATTTGTGCAGATGCTGGATTAGTGCCATGAGCAGAAGATGGGATTAAACAAATATTCCTATTTTCTTCACCTCTACTTCGATGATAAGCACGAATGGCAATTAACCCCGCATACTCTCCCTGAGCTCCTGAATTAGGTTGAAGAGATATTGCCGCATAACCTGTTGCTTCGCAAAGCATTTCTTCAAGCTCACTAATCATTTCCTGATAACCTATGACTTGATTCATTGGAACTGCTGGATGAATCTGAGAAAATTCTGGCCAAGAAACTGGTATTAATTCAGCTGCAGCATTAAGCTTCATTGTGCATGAACCAAGAGGAATCATTGAGCGATCAAGTGCAATATCCTTATCTCCCAAATACCGAATATATCGCATCATATTTGTTTCTGACCGATAAGTATTGAAAACACTATGCGTCAAGAAACTTGATTTTCTTTTTAGACTTTTATGAATTTGAGTCTTATTTTTTTCAAATATAATTTGTGTACTTAGGTCAGATTCTGTATTAAATATTTTCCATAAGTACTCTATATCCTCAGGAGTACTTAGCTCATCAAATGAAACTGAAACAAGTGTTTTACTAAAAACGTTTATGTTATATCCATTCTTTTCAGCCTGCATAACTACAGCATCAGAGTTCTCTACTTCTATAGTTAACGTATCAAAAAAAGTCTCGTTTAAAACACGAAATCCCATTTCTAACATACCATCAGCAAAAACACTTGAGTAACGAAAAATCCGATCTGCAATATTTTTAAGGCCTTCCGGTCCATGATAAACAGCATACATGCTTGCCATAATTGCTAGAAGAGCCTGAGCAGTACAAATATTACTGGTAGCTTTTTCACGGCGAATATGTTGCTCTCTAGTCTGAAGGGCTAGTCTATATGCAAGCCTCCCTTTAGTATCCACTGACGCTCCAATAATGCGTCCAGGCATAGATCTTTTATATTTATCACTAATAGACATAAAAGCAGCATGAGGACCACCATAACCAATTGGCACTCCAAATCTCTGAGTATTGCCAACAACTATGTCTGCGCCCATTTCACCAGGTGGCTTTAATAGGGTTAAAGAAAGTAAGTCTGCACTAACTGCAACGAGTGCTTTTTTTTGATGAACTACCTCTATTAAATTTGAGTAATCACTATAGCCACCATAAGTATTAGGATATTGCAATAACGCTCCAAAACAATCAAGCTCTTCTAGATCAACCTGAGGATCACCAACTACAACCTCAATATTTAGTGGCTCAGCTCTAGTTTTAATTACTTCGATATTTTGAATAAAGCAATCATTAGCTACAAAAAAGACATTACTCTTAGATTTACTAACTCGATGACACAAAGTCATTGCTTCTGCACAAGCAGTAGCCTCATCTAGCATTGATGCATTGGCTAAATCCATCCCCGTTAAGTCTGAGACCATTGTTTGAAAATTCATCAACGCCTCTAACCGGCCTTGAGATATTTCTGGTTGATAAGGAGTATAAGCAGTATACCAAGAGGGGTTTTCTTGGACGTTACGCTGTATTACTGGGGGCGTAATTGAATTGTAATAACCTTGGCCTATGAAAGACTTATAACGAATATTCATTCTAGCTAGATTTCTTAATTTTTTAAGGGCTGCCAACTCCGACATACCTTTAGCTATATTCATCGGCTTTTTACGGCGAATAACATCTGGCACAATTTCATCAATTAACTTATCTAAGTTATCAAAACCAAGATAATCGAGCATCTGATTTTTTTGCTCAGTTGAAGAGCCAATATGCCTAGTAGTAAAAGCATCATTATTTAATAAATCTTCAATTTTTTTAGCCATGAAACTTTTTCCTTATTCCTCAATAAACGCGTTGTAAGAACTTTCATCCATTAAATCATCTAATTCCTCAGGGCTTGATAATCTCACCTTAATAAACCAACCATCTCCCATAGAATCCTCTGTAACAAGCTCTGGTTCATTTTCTAAACGACTGTTAACCTCAATAATAGTTCCTGAAACTGGTGCAACTAAATCTGAAGCTGCTTTAACTGACTCAATTACGGAAATATTTTCTCCGCGACTACACTCATCTCCAACTTCTGGCAGCTCAACATAAACTAAGTCACCTAATTGCTCTTGGGCAAAATCTGTTATCCCAATAACTACTAAGTCATCTCCTTGTGATTGAATCCATTCATGATCTTCCGAAAATTTAATACTCATTACTACTCCTCATAATAATATTTAACCTCTGTAATAGTTCTGCTTAACAAATGGCAGACTTACAACCTCAACTGCAATTTTTTTATCCCTTACTAGTGCAAAGAGCTTAGCTTTCTTTTCTATAAAACTCTTTTGTAACCTTGCTATAGCAATTGGTCTATTTATACTAGGACCAAAACCGCCGCTCGTTACTATCCCTACTTTGTTACCCAGCTCGTCTTCAATGACTGCTCCATCGCGAACCGGCATTCTTCCTTCTGGTTGCAAACCAACAACCTTTGATTCAGTCCCCTCATCAAGGTGATTCATAATAGTTTTAGAGCCTAAATAATTGCCTTCTCTTTCTCCTCCAGCTCTCCTTATCTTAGACAATGCCCAGCTCAATGACGACTCAACAGGACTATGCTTAGTATCGAGCTCATGTCCATAAAGAGATAATCCGGCCTCTAAGCGAAGAGAGTCTCTTGCGCCTAAACCAACCCATTCCACTTCTTTGTTAGAAAGTAAAAGCTTTGCTAATTCTTCAGAGTCTTTAGCTGGTATTGAAATTTCAAAACCATCTTCTCCTGTGTAACCAGACCTTGTTATCAAACAATCAACTCCATTTATTGCTACTTTTTTAGCAGTCATAAAAGTCATTTCACTAATAGAAGGCACAATTTCAGATAAAACTTTATGCGCTAAAGGTCCTTGCAATGCTAATAAAGCGACATCTTCAAGAAACTCTATTTTACAATCATCGCCAATAGTGCTTTGCAAATGATCAAAATCAGCGTTCTTACACCCAGCATTTACAACTAAAAATAGTTCTTCATCACCTAGGTTTGTAACCATCAAGTCATCCATTACGCCGCCAGATTTATTTGTAAATAAAGCATAGCGCAATTTCATTAAAGGTAAATCAATAATATCAACTGGAACTAAAGATTCAAGTGCTTTTTTTGCATTTATACCAACTAACCTTATCTGGCCCATATGGGAGACATCAAAAAGTCCTGCTTTTTCGCGAGTATGGTTGTGTTCTTTTTTTATCCCAAGAGGGTAACTTACAGGCATTTCATACCCAGCAAATGGTACCATTTTAGCTCCAGCATCTAAGTGCATTTGATACAAAGGAGTGGTTTTAATTTGCTGATCTTTAGACATCATAATTTGTCTCAAAAAGCCATATTATATAAGAATAGTTTATTTAGTTGAATTCAATTCGTCTTGAATTGACATAAATAGGATAATTAAATGAATATCAACATAATAGTTAAAACACTCACTCAATCCTCCTTATATTAATTACAAAGCTTATTAACAGAGTTAATATCCATTAGAGGCGCTATATATAGGATAAGGCAACTCTCCTTTTTGAATAAGATGGATGTTTTCAGAAATAGTTTGTGCGGCTGAATTTGGATTACTTTGACCTGCAATATGTGGCGTTATATAAACCGAAGGATGCTCCCAAAGTGAATTATTTTCTGGCAATGGCTCTTGAGCAAATACATCCAAAGCAACTGCTTTAATATGCCCTTCATCAAGAAGAGCCAATAAATCATCCTCATCAATTATCCCACCTCTACCAATATTAATAATAAAGGAATCTTTTGGAAGAAGGCTGAGCTCATTTTTTGTAAGGATGTTGGCAGTATTTGATGTTAAAGGAAGAACATTAATTAAAATATTTGTATTGCTAAGAAAATCAGAAAGCTGTTCCTGACCAAAATAATATTGAATACCTGTAATGGAAGATTTTTTATTAGCCCCCCAGCCAATTACATTAAAACCTTGATTAACTAATAATTCGCCAATACTTCTTCCAATATTACCTAAGCCCATAATACCAATTGTTCGATCCTCTGTCTGAATAGAGCTTTGCTGAATCCACTGGCGTTTAAGCTGTTGTGATCTATAAAGATATTGATCACTATGGAAATGCAAAACCCAGTGCAATGAATGCAGACACATTTCATGAGTTAATTTTTTGTCAACTAGGCGAATTATAGGTAGCCCCTCTGGCAAGTCAGGATCACTAATAATATGATCAACTCCAGCCCCTAAAGATAAAATAGCTTTTAAATTTGGATATTTTTTTAATATACCTCGAGGGTGCTTCCAGACAATAGCAAATTCAACTTCGTTAACATCTCCATCATCAGGATAAACTTTTATATCCATTTCTGGCATAGCATTTTTAAGGCCATTTGACCAAACCTCCATATCCTCCCAGAAGTCTGTAGAAGCTAATAATATTGACATACTTTAACCCACGCTTGTTATCAAATTGATATTGGTATTTTAATTTACTTATTAAGGTAATTCTCTTAAAAATAGCTAATAAGAAATTCACCGCACAATGAATTTTTTTATTAGTGAAATTGAAATTCTAATGTAGAATAATAACAATGTTTTCTATCTAATTTCATTATGTTTATAAGTGTTCTAGACTTATTTAAAGTTGGTGTTGGGCCTTCAAGCTCGCACACCATGGGGCCAATGGTTGCTGCCAATGATTTTATGACGCATGTCAGAAATTTTTTAGATTCAAACCCTACTGTTGATACACATCATATTAGATGTACTCTAAAGAATTCTTTAGCTTATACAGGAATAGGGCATGCAACAGATAAAGCTGTAACTCTTGGACTTAATGGATATCTTCCAAATACCATCATTAAAGAGAATATGGATGAAGTCATAGAGAGAACTTGGAACTCAAAAAGTATAGATATCAATAAAAATCAAAAAGTTGCATTCTTTTCAGAAGACGATATCATTTTTGATACCAGAAACTCATTAAAGCAAAATCCTAATGGAATGGTTTTTGAGCTACTTGATAATTCTGATTTAATATTAATTTCTCATACTTACTTCTCTATCGGTGGAGGCTTTATATCCACGTTAGAAGAAATAGATAATATTGAAGCGCCGATTGCATCAGAATCTAGCTCGGCTTATCCGTTCCCATTTGATAATTCAGACCAGATGCTTGAAATGTCTAAAAAGCATGGTAAGACTATTTGGGAAATGAAACTTGCCAATGAAATAGAAAATATTCCGGAAAAAATTCTGAATAAAGAACTTGATACTATCTGGGAGGCAATGAAAACATGTGTTGAAAGTGGTCTAGCAACTGATGGCATATTGCCGGGTGGTTTAAATACAAAGAGGCGCGCAAAAAAATTACATGAAAGCCTCCAGAGTGATCCAGAAAATACGAATTCGAGTGACTGGCTTTGTGCATATGCCATGGCAGTTAATGAAGAAAATGCTGCAGGCCATATGGTTGTTACTGCTCCCACTAATGGAGCAGCAGGTGTAGTTCCAGCAACTCTCTACTACTTTTATAAGCATAAGTCAGCAACTCAAGAACAAGTTCGTCAATTCTTATTAACAGCATCTGCAATCGGCGGACTAATAAAGCATAACAGCTCTATATCAGGTGCTGAGGTTGGCTGTCAAGGTGAGGTAGGCTCTGCATCCTCAATGGCTGCTGCCGCTTTATGCACTGTAAGAGGCGGCACAACTGCTCAGATTGAAAATGCTGCAGAAATGGCTCTAGAACATCATATTGGGATGACTTGCGACCCAGTCAAGGGTCTTGTTCAAGTTCCTTGTATTGAGAGAAATGGATTTGGCGCAGTTAAGGCGTATACCGCCAGCTCACTTTCGCTTAGGGAAAGTGGTGAACATTTAATTTCTCTAGATCAGTGTATTGCCGCTATGAAAAGAACTGGCCTTGATATGTCCACAAAATATAAAGAGACGTCATTAGGCGGTTTGGCTGTAAGCTTTATTGAGTGCTAAATTAGTCTGTATCAACTAGTCCCGCGCCTGCACCTGAAGCTCTAGAAGCAGCACTTGATTTAACCAAGCAGCGTGAAAAGTAGCTATAAATTGCCTGCCAATTCTCCTCTACTTTAACGCCATTATGAAGTACTCTTAATTTTTCTTCAGCTAAGTTAAATTTTTTAATATTCTTACCTTTATAGGATTTATCACTCATTTCTAGAGGTGAAATTAACACATCAGCGTTGCTACTTAATTCTATAGGATTAGATGATGAGCTTAAAACCTCCCACTCTTCACTATCAGTTAAGTTAACTTGAAATTGATTTTTTTCTTGATCAGTCCAAACTACTTTTAACCCATTACATTTATTAGCTCCAAGAGCAGAAATAACTAAAAATGGAGAATCAACATTACTAATTTTTAATTCACTTACTCCGCTATTAATCTCAACCCAATCAACACTGCTTGCAGAAGCCTCTAAAGAAGATAAGAGCTTTCCCTCTGGACAAAATAAATGCCCCCCTTCTTTTGTTTTTTCAAATTTAATCGATAAACTACTTGCTTGACTATCTAGATTATCAAGCGCTTTTAAGCTACACAGTGAAGGGTCAAAACCGTTTTCTGAAATCCACATATTGGCTCTTGCAAAGTCTTCTGAAAGACCAATAGGAGCGTCTACACCAAAGGCTGCTCTAGTGAAATAAAAAAGGACTTCATTTAATGAAATTGTTAAATAACTTTCTGACATGTGCAATTTATACACGGAAATGACTGGGGTCTTCCCGCAATTGGAAATGACCAGCAATCATGGTTTGGCTCTGACAGTTGATCAGGCATTGGAGCGCCTTGATACATTGATATCCGAGTCCATAAGTTGGACTTTGGATCAAACTTTGAAGCCCCAAAAAAGGCTAACTTAAAACGTAATAAATCTAGTGGCCTCATGGATTCACTTAATAAATTATCCTGAACTTCAGAATAAGGCCTTACAAAAGTATTTTGAATTCGACGAATGATATGTCTAAATTCTGGGTACATCATTACAAACTCACTGATTGAAATTTCATTAGAAGTGGATGACAATACTTTATTGAGCTGACTTACATCTCTACCAATAGCAAGCGGCATCTCTTGCTCAACGCCATCATCAATTCCTTTAGAGCCAAACCTAGGCTCCAGCTTATCTTCAGAATAGTACCAAAAATGGTGCTGTGATTCTTTTAAAGAAAAATCAATACTAGTAGCCCATTGATAAGAATCTTCAACAACTTCTTTTAATTGGGCTAATGACATATCAGCATTGAATGTTGGAATCAAATTAGTTGACATTGTCTCTGCAAGATCATCTACTAATGAACCATGAGGCTCAATAATTAAAGAAACGACCATCTCTTGGCATTCTAATGAAAAATTATCCTCTACAAACTGATAAATTCCATTCCAAGGATAGGGTCTAGATATATTAAACTCATCTTCACACCAAATCCTGAGTGCTTGTATCTCGTCGGTTAAGCAAGAGATTCTATCAGCCTGGACAGTATCCTCAACATTCCACTCATCAACATGCTGGCTAACCTGAAGCAGTGACTTTAAAAAAACTTTAAGAGTGCCTTCAATTGGAGTTTCAATTGATCTTACTCTTGCCAATGCAGTCTCTTTTGCAACAACCCAATTATGAATTAATGCTGGGTGTTTAAGTAAAAATGGAGCCATACCCAAACCTGTTGCATTTCCCACACCAATAAATTGTCGTGTAGTTTTATCAAGTTTAACTGCTTTTTTACCGCCTCTTTCTTTTGCAAGCTCTTCAACTGAATCAATCGTAAACCAGCGAATTAAATAAACAGTTAGCAACTCCATTTGAAACGGTGCCTTGCACTCATCACGATCAGCAATCTTAGCTCTATCTGCACAGCCAAACTTTCCACTTCCATAAACCGCAGAAGTTCTCATTAAATAACCTACAGAAGTTAATAAATCGATATCTGGTTGCTGACCTTTTGATAAAGAGTCAACTGCATTTTTAAATACTCTTAAACTTTTGTTTGCTCTTGCTAAAGCAAGTTCACTTGGTCTATATCGACCCCCTTCCTGCTTGGGAGTATTGTTTGCTAAATAGTCAATATCTTCTTGCGTGGGCACACCATCAAAAAGATTAAAAGTTGCATCCCATACTTCTGCAATAACTCTATCAGTTCTCATTTCATCTGGTATTTTTTGAGTAAAGGCAACCAATGAATATGTCCTATGTGGAGTCGTCACAGCATAAATACTTAAACCATAACCATCTTTATCAACTTCTCGACGAGTTCTCTCAAATTTCCAATTCTCACGAGCCATTCGCCTTATAAGCGTTCGCATAAAACTTAAGCGAGTCGGAAATGAAGAACCCATCCTCTCAAGACGCATAACCTTTTCAGGTGATCTCATAAAATCAGATTCAATATCAATAATTGCAGTTTCTGTAGTCATAATTCCAATTATAAAGGTTCAAATGATGCTTCAAAAAAGTTTAGCCAGTTCTTACCCATGATTGAATCTATATCATTACTATTAAAACCAGCACTTTTTAGGCCGGTTGCAATATTTAAAAAATCACGGTTATCACGAAACCACTTTGGCTGATCAGGGAAGCCTGCAAAACTTGCAGAGCCCTCTCCAAAGTCACGCTCATTTGTCCAGGTTCCATTTCTCATCCATTCAACGACACTATCAGGCTGATTTTGGCATAAATCAGTTCCAATACCAATATTATGAACACCCATAATTTCGGCAGTGTCGGCAACCATATTGCAGAAACTTTCTAGTGAACAGTTAGTGCCATCTTTAAGATGGTGCGCATAGACTGAAAAGCCAAGCATACTGCCACTTTCTCCTAAGGCCTTAAGAACTTTATTAGACTTATTTCTTAATGCAGGATGCCAAAAAGTTGGATTAGCGTGGGTAATTGCAATAGGCCGCTCTGAGATTTCAATCGCCTCAAGCGTAGAAATCTCTGAAGAATGGCTCATATCAACCACTAAACCAACTCTATTCATTTCTTTAATTACTTGCTTACCCATTCGAGTGATACCTGGGTCATTTTCTTCATAACAACCTGTGCCCAATAAGCTCTGATTGTTATATGTGAGCTGCATAAATCTAACGCCCAATTGATGACATATTTCGACCAATCCAATATCGTCTTCAATTGGTGAACAGTTCTGAAACCCAAAAAATATTGCAGTTCGTCCCTCATTTTGAGCTTTAAGAACATCACTTGCAGACTTACCATGAAAAATTAAATCTGAAAAACTTTCAAAACGGCGATTCCAATCAATAACATTTTTCACCATCTCCTTAAAGTCTTCATGGTAACAAATTGTAACGTGGACCGCACTAAGACCGCCATCATTAATTTGTTTGAAGACCTCTTCACTCCAATTGTTGTACTGAAGTGCGTCAATAAAAAGTGATGGATGAGCCATTATGGGTTTCCGCTAGAAATATATGAAGTTTTAACTTGAGTATATAGCTCTTTTGCATATGATCCTTGCTCTCTAGGACCAAAACTTGAGTTTTTTCTACCACCAAAAGGGACATGATAATCAGTACCAGCCGTTGGCAAATTCACCATCACGCAACCACTCTCTGCGTTTCTTCGAAAATGACTTGCTCGTGATAGTGACTGAGTAATGATGCCTGAAACAAGACCAAAATCTGTGTCGTTGGCAACTGATAGAGCTTCGTCATAATCCGCAACCTTTATAACGCAAGCCATAGGTGCAAATAATTCTTCTCGGTTCACTCGCATAGCGTTATTACCGCCAACTAATAAAGCAGGCTGCATATAAAAGCCAGGATTATCGAGCTCCAGTTTTTCACCGCCACATACTATTTCACAGCCTTCTTCTTTAGCTAAAGACATGTATTTAAGATTTGAATCAAGTTGCTGCTGACTTGCTACTGGACCAATTTGAGTCCCTTCGTGTAGCGCATGTCCAACCTTAAGAGCTGAAGTAGATTGACTCATTCGATCAACAAACTCATCATGAATTGATGCATGAACAACTAACCTTGATGAGGCAGTACACTTTTGACCCGTACTTCCAAAAGCACCACCAGTCGCTGCTGCAACTGCAACATCAATATCTGCATCATCCATTACAACTAATGGATTTTTAGAGCCTAATTCTAATTGGAATTTAGTTAAGTTTTTTGCCGCAGCGCTAGCTATTTGAAGTCCAACATCATACGATCCAGTAAAGCTAATAGCATGAACTTTTGGGCTTTCAGCTAGAGCCTGACCGATAGATGGTCCAGATCCCATAACTAAATTAAATAATCCTTTTGGTATGTCTTGTTTTGCAATGATTTCTGTTAATGCTACTGCACTTGCTGGAGTTAGATTAGCAGGCTTCCAAATAACTGCATTACCGAATGCTAATGCAGGAGCAATTTTCCAGCTTGCAGTCGCAGTAGGGAAATTCCACGGCGAAATAATTGCAACTGTTCCCATTGCTTCACGACGAACATCAATTTCAATATTTGGCCTAACTGAATCTGCTGTATCTCCACTTTGACGAAGTACTTCTGCTGCATAATATGTAAAAAATTGACCTGCCCTATAAATTTCTCCTTTGCCTTCTGCTGCTGGCTTACCTTCTTCACGAGAAAGGAGCTCTCCTAACTCAGCACTTCGAGCCATCATCTCTTCACCAATCTTCATCAACACAGCTTGTCGCTGCTCTAAACCAGTAGCAGCCCATTGTTTTTGCGCAATTTGAGCAGAGTTAAGTGCATCTTCTAGCTGAGAATTATTTGCTTGAGCGTACTCACCGATCACATCATTAGTATCAGAAGGGTTGATATTAGTTACTGAACTAGAGCCTTTAACCCAGTCACCAGCTATGAAATTACTTGAAAGATTAGACATTATTATTATTGATTTTCAAAATAATAAATTTTACTCTTAATTATTGATTTATCAACAATATAAGGAATTAAGTAAATATAGTATTTTTCATGTTTATATGAAAAATGCTGTACGCAGAACTTTTGCATCACCTAGAGTCAGAAGCTTTTATTAACTATGGAACAAGAACTAGCTTGCCTGTATATTTTTTGGATAAAAAGTCTTTTTGAGCATTAATAATATCTTTAAGTGGATAACTTTTTGCAACCAGTGGTTTAATTTCATTTCTTTCAATATAGCCAATCAAATTTTTGAAGACCTGTGCATTCTGAAAAGTACACCCTATTAATGTCAAGTCTTTTAAATATAGAGTCCTAATATCAAGCTCAACTATAGGCCCAGCAATAGCCCCTGCTGCTGCATATCGAGCACCTCTTTTAAGTACCTCAAGCAGTTCACCCCATTGACTCCCAGCTACTAAATCAATTACCACATCAACACTCTCAACCCCAAGGACTTTACTTAGACTGTCACCTCGCTTAATAACAATATCTGCGCCTATTTTTTTGACATCATTTATTTTTTTGGAACTTGCAATAGCAATAACTTTTGCTCCACGTCTCTTAGCAAGCTGAATTGCAGCTGAGCCTACTCCTCCAGAAGCTCCAGTAATTAGTACAACTTCACTCTGAATAACATTTGAACGTTCCAGTAAGTTTTCTGCAGTTGAGTATGCACAAGGAATAGATGCTAAATCTATGTCACTCCAGTTACTCTCAACCTTATAACTTTCGTCACTAAAAGCAACCATAAATTGCGCAAAAGCACCATCACATTCTGAGCCCATAGTCCAGAACTCATAAGGCCTATAATTAACTGCGTATTGCTGCATAGTTCTAACTAAAACCCGCTCACCAATCCGACTTATATCAACTTCACTTCCTACAGAAATAATTTCACCACAACAATCAGCTCCTTGAATGATAGGAAAATTAAGTGGCTCTCCTGACCAGCTCCCATCTTCATCTAGCCCCCTAGAATCTTCAGAGTTAGTCTCATCTCTAACTGATTTTGAGTACCAAGCTGTGCGGGTATTTATATCTGTATTATTAATTCCAGCGCCCAAAACTTTTATCAGCACTTGGTCTGATTTAGGCAGAGGAACTTTAACATCCTCACGAAACTCAAGCACTTCAAACCCGCCATGTCCCTTTGTTAAAACTGCATTCATTGTATTTGGAATTGTGCTCATATTAATTAAAGTATTAGTTCAGACTCAAAAGGGTAGTTGGTTAATAACTCATAACCTTTGTTAGTTATAAGAACTTGCTCCTCAAGTTTAACCCCAGGACCACCACTATATCGACCAACATAACTCTCAACGCACAGGACCATTCCAGGTTTTAAAATACCATCAAAACTGTTTTCATTTAATTCCCATGAAAAGGATATTGCTGGAAATTCATCACAAAGTCCAACACCGTGGTAAAGGACTGAGTAGTGCCGAAACTCATTTCTTGAATATTCTTTAGCATTATTTGTTAATTCTTGGAATGTAAGTCCTGGTTTTAAAGCCTTGATATTAAGCTGTATTTGTTCATAGGCCATTGTATAAATATCTTTTTGCTCTATGCTCGGTTTTTCATCTCCGCAAAGCCAGGTTCTCGACATATCAGTACAATATCCATAAGAGCCAACCAAATCAGTATCAAAACCCATCAACTCACCAGACTGGATTGGCCTCGAAGAGCACTCTTGATACCATGGGTTTGCCCTAGGACCCGATGCAAGAAGTCTTGTTTCAATCCACTCTGCCCCTCTGTTTACTGCCTCCATCTGAAAGCGACTCCAAAGCTCTTGCTCTGAAATACCAGGTATAAAATAATTCCGCATCAACTCAATAGAACGCTCACAAGCAAAAATAGAGCGCCTCATTGCATCAATCTCATCGTCTGACTTAATAAGTCTTGCTAGCTCCATTACCTCTTCACCATTAGTAATCTCTAAACCCAAAGATTGAAGTTCATGAATTCCTTCTGGAGCGCAATGATCTATAGCTAAACGCCTATTATCTGAACCATACTCTCTCACGATATCAAAAATTTCAGAAGCCCAAATTTTGGCTTTTTCTTTACTTTTGCCACCAGCAGTAAAATAAAGGTATGTCAGCGCATGTCTAACTTCAGTTATTAATGGATTATGGTTTGAAAGAAACTCGTGAGCATCAAACTCAAAAATAATAACTGGTCCTTCAGTCATTATTAATGAATACCTAGCTGCATTCCGGGAGGTCCATAAAGACATATTGGTGCTATCAGTTGCGTATCGAATGTTAACAGGGTCATAAAGCAATATTCCAGCGCAGTTAAATTCAACAAGTTTCTCGCGCACTCGTTTTAAGCGATATGCTCTAATCTTTGTCATATTTGGAGCTGCTAAATCAGCGTCAAGCCATTCTTTTTCTGCCAAGTCTCCAGGGCCAAGTGTGTGCTTGTTAAGACTATAAATATCCTCAACAGCATCTAGGTGGGAGCCAATCTTTGAGCGGTGTCTTTTGGATATTGAGAAACTCATAAAATCTCTTCCTCTTATTGCCGCATTCTAGATCCACTTGGATCATAAAGTGGCTTCATAACAATAGTTGCATTATGAAATTCACCAAGTATTTCAACTTCAAGTACGGTACTTGAGTTAATAAGCTTAACTGGAAGATAAGCCATTGCAAGTGATTTTTCTACCGAATGACCATAGCCACCTGAAGTTATATAAGAGACGCATTTGCCATTATGCATTACAGCTTCATCGCCGCTAACATCAATATTAGTATCAATTTCTATAATTGAAAGTTTTTTACTTGGCCCAATCTTTTTAGATTGGAGCGCAGCCTCTTTTCCAATAAATTCCTTATCCCAATTTACAAAAAGATCAAGACCAGATTCCATCAATGTAAAGTCAGGACGAAAATCCATTGTCCACGCACCCCAACTCTTCTCTAGCCTCATTGACATTAAAGCCCTTCCACCAAACCACTCTAGATCAAGAGATTTACCAGCCTCTTCTATCTCTTCAAAGAGCTTTAATTGGTATTGAGGGGCCACATATATTTCATACCCAAGCTCTCCTGTAAAAGATATCCTTACGCATAGAGCAGGAACGCTACCTATAAATGTATTCCGAATATCGCGAAACTTAAAAGCATCAGAGCTAACGTCTTCTCGCGTAAGTTTTGATAATAATTCTCTAGAATTTGGCCCCGAAATAGCAATACCATGAAAGTCGTCTGTCATATTTTGATAGACAACATCTTTAACTCCCTCAAGATGTTTTTCAAACCAACGAAGATGCATATTTTGTGCAACGCTGGATCCAAATAAGTAATAAGTTTCATCATCAATACAAGCAATGGTTAAATCTCCATTTAATTTACCACTCTCAAGAAGTAATGGTGATAGGTTTACTCTACCTTTTTCAGGTATGTGGCCAGCAAGAATTGAATCTAAAAAATCTCGAGCACCGCTCCCAGTAAACTTGTGGTTAGCAAAATTAGCAACTTCAATTGCGCCTACATTTTCACGAACCGCTTTGACCTCTTTCGCAACATAGTCATGAGATCGTGAGCGATGAAATGTAGGCTCCTCATAAGCATCCTCTGGCGAGTTTGCAAACCATAAAACATTTTCTAGTCCAAAGGTGTCTTGCCAGACTGCGCCTTTTTTAGTTAAACGATCATAAATAGATGTGGTTTTCTGACGCCTTCCTTTAGGTAATGTTTCGTTTGGAAATGTCATTACAAATCGTCTTTCATAGTTTTCAGAGGATTTAGTAACGCCCCATTGAGGTGTCGCAAAGCTTCCAAAGCGTGCAATATCCATTGCCCAAACATCGACCGATGGCTCCCCTTCAATCATCCATTCAGCAAGAGTTTTTCCAACTCCACCTGCTTGACAAAAACCAGCCATAACGCCTACAGCTGTCCAATAATTTTTCATACCTGGAACAGGCCCAATCATAGGATTACCATCTGGGGAAAATACAAATGGCCCATTAATAATGTTTTTAATGCCAGCAGTTGCTAGCGCAGGAATACGCTCATATGCTAGCTCCAATCGATCTGCGATATTATCAAGCTTTGGTTCCAATAAATCATGGCCAAAGGTCTGTGGTGTTCCGTCAAGAGACCAAGGAGTAGATCGAGGTTCATAAGTCCCTAGTAACATACCGGTATTTTCTTGGCGCGTATATATATTTGCTTCAAAATCAATAAAACTAGGTAGGCGTTGGCCACTAGCTAAGCCAGCAATCTGCTCAATCTCTTCAGTAATTAAATAGTGATGCTCCATTGGAACAACAGGCAAATGTACTCCAGACATACGCCCAAGTTCACGCGCCCAAAGTCCACCAGCATTAACAATATGCTCTGCATGGATATTACCTTTTTCGGTCACCACGTCCCAAGATCCATCTGTTCTTTGGTTGGTCTCAATAACTGGTGTATGAGTATAAAATTCAGCGCCATGAACGCGCGCTGATTTTGCATAAGCATAGACAACTCCAGAAGGGTCAACATCTCCCTCAGTAGGATCCCAAAGTGCAGCAACATAATGTTTAGGGTCAATTAATGGATGCTTAGCTACCACCTCATCTAACGATACAAATTCTTGATCTAAACCGAGTGTTCTAGCCTTAGAGCGCTCTCGTTTAAGGTAGTCATACCAGCTTTGATTTGAAGCTAAGTAAAAACCTCCTGTTTTGTGAAGACTAATTGAATGACCTGAAGTCTCCTCAATTTCTTTGTATAAATTAATTGTATAGTCCTGTAACTTGGAAACATTCGGATCAGAACTAACTGTATGAAATGAGCCCGCAGCATGCCAACTTGAGCCAGAAGTTAATTCATCTCTTTCAAGAAGAACAACATCTTTCCACCCCATCTTTGCCAGGTGAAAAAGAATCGAGCAGCCAACTACACCGCCCCCAATAACAACAACTCTTGCAGAATCTTTCATAACGAATCCCTTAATAAAAAATGAGCCCTTATAAAGGAGCGGCTCCACCCTCTGAAACCCTTTTGTCAACAAAAGCTGAAAGCTCTTCTTCAACTTCTGGTTTTAACTTTGGCTCTTCATACTCTTCTAGTAGCTGCTTCCATATTTTATTTGCACGTTGAGTTGCAGTTTCTGAGCCTGCATCTCTCCATGATTCAAAATTTCTCCAGTCTGAAAGCATTGGGTTGTAATGCTCAGTTTCATATCGCTCCAAAGTTTGCTGAGCTGCAAAAAAATGATTTGCAGGACCAACCTCTGCTATCGCTTCTACCCCTAAGGTATCTTTATTTACAATTGCAGGCTGAAGAAAAGCCTCCATCATTTGATTCATCTCAGCGTCTAAAATGACTTTCTCATATGACGCGCAAAGCCCACCTTCAATCCAGCCATGACCATGTAGAATAAAATTTACTTGGCCCAAAAGGCAAGCCCATAGAGACATTTGTGACTCATATACTGATTGCTCGTCCGGTGCATTAGAGGCATTAGCATTAGATGCTCTAAGAGGAATTTTATATTTTCTGGCTAGCTGTCCACTTGCAATTGTAGCTTGAGTATATTCTGGAGTACCAAAAGCTGGAGAGCCTGATTTCATGTCAACATTTGAAGTAAAGCTGCCATACATTGCTGGAGCACCTGGCTTAACACACTGATGAAAAGCAAGTCCTGCTAGCGCTTCAGCATTTTGCTGAACAAGAGCGCCCGCAACTGTTATTGGCGCCATTGCCCCTGCCAAAGTAAATGGCGTATAAATAACAGGCTGATTATGCTCTGCCATTTCAATAGCGCCCTCTAAAAGAGCTTTGTCATAAACCAGTGGCGAGTTAGCATTGACCACTGTAGTAATTGAAGGTTCCTTTAGAAGGGTATCTTCATTTATGCCCCTTCCAATTCGAATAATTTCAATGGCATCAAGCATTCTTTCACTGCCAATCGCGTATCCAAATAGAGGTTTAGTTGAAAGACGGACCGCTGCAGAGACAGCCTGTAAATGACGCACACTTACATCTAAATCGCAAGGCTCGACGGGGTAGCCGCCAAAAGCATGGACAGTATTTAAAATTTCGCCAAGCTTGATTAAGTTTGTATAGTCTTCAAAGTTGCCTAGAATTCTACCTCTTTCTAAATCAGAAACATTGGGTGCACTGGAAACCATTGTATTAATAATTGACTGACCTCCCACATGAACGTGCCTTTCTTTATTTCTTCCATGAAGAGTAAATTCACTGGGAGTGCTTGCTATTTTTTCCATTATAAAACCAGGCTCAAATCTAACGCGCTTTCCATCAGAATCAACGGCAGCTCCACCCCGTTTTAAAACCTCTACAGCTCTAGGAGATTGAATGTCTATACCTGTATCACATAAAACTTTTAAAGAGGCCTCATGGATTGACTCAATCTCATCCTCTGAAAAAATATTCATTGGCTGAAAAGGATTCTTTTTTTGTCTATAAGGGGCCTGTGTAAAGTTTGTAACTTCTCTAGTAACCTTAGCTCTTCCACGTCTCATTAATCAATTCTATTTAAATCGTTATAGAATTGATGTTAATTCAAAAATGAATTGAACTCAAGTTAAAAATATTTAGTAAAAATAGTGAGCTGTGTTCAGCTCACTAAGAAGTTTTTTTAAGTTCTTGGAGTTTTTTTGATTCGATCTAAAATATCAACGCCTTGCTGATTCCAAAAATGCAAAAGATCAATGAAAATCCAGTTTTCTGAGAGTTTATCACCTTCGCGGCGATACATATCTATAACCCTCATATCTCCTGGTTTTTCCGATGCAGGCATTCCCATAAAACCACCTGTAGGAGTAAGAGTAAGGTTAGGCCATCCAAAAAAACCGCCAAAATTACCCTCTGCAAGTTTACAAAGATGGCCATTAGAGATACGATCTTTAAAACCAGCCCTAAATGGCCCAGAGTGCTGCTCAGCATACCTTTCAATTGTATAACTTGAGCCAATACCAGCAGGGCCCCACCAAATCATATCTTCATTCCAGCTAGCTCTAAGTTCCTCAACTAGTGATATTTTTCCTGAGTGCTTCCAACCCTTAATATCTTCAATCATGAAGTTTATTGAAGCAAGTGTCTTTTCACCTTCTTCAATATTTTGCTCTTCGAACAACAAGCCCTCGTGAGTCATTGGTCCTGGCTGAACAAGATGGGCACCTGTTTGAGGTGGAAAAGGGTTTAATCCAACCTGCAGCATGACATGGGGAATATCAAAAAACATTGCAGTTT
>Ga0308001_10000293_pt1 | contig 24448 bp, 20 predicted proteins | sample Neamet5_FD_203167 | JGI IMG/M metagenome (GOLD analysis project Ga0308001, IMG submission 203167) | Marine microbial communities from water near the shore, Antarctic Ocean - #5 | ecosystem: Environmental > Aquatic > Marine > Unclassified | place: Southern Ocean | collected 2014-06-04
TATCAACCCAAGGCATTTTTACTGGTGACCCTGTATTTAGAACGACCAAAGTATTTGGATTAACCTTTAACACCTCTTCAATTAAGTAATTTTGATTAACAGGTAAATTAAAGTCACTTCTATCATTGCCTTCTGTTTCCCAGTCAGAGTTCGTGCCAACAATTAAAATAACTTGATCTGCTGAACTCGCAATACTTAATGCTTCGTCAAATAAGTTAACTTTATCAGGCGCCTGACATCCAATATAAATTGCTGGGAAATTCCCCTCAAATTTATATCTAATTTCTAACTTATAGGTTTCGCCCTTAACAAGATCAACTGCTGCTTTTTTTGATTCTGAACTAAAGGAAAAGAACGCCTCTCCAGGTGTGGTTTCTGTCCAATTATCAATAAGCTCCTCACCATCAATGAAAAGCCGCGCTTTACCAATGCCAAATATTTCAAATTCATGTTCGCCAGAAATATCTGGCGTATATGCACATGAGAATCTTACAGAAATATCGGGTCTCTCTGATTTTGCAATGATATCTTTAGCAAAACCTTCAAATACCCAGAATTTATTGCCTACTAGATACTCTTGCATGACCAAATTTTCATCAAAGTTAGAACCTTCAAAATATTCAACCAAAAAGCCCTCTTTATTATCCATAAATTTTTCATCTACTTTTGGAAGATATTTATAGGTATGACAGCCTTTTGCATACGAGATATTTGTTTGCTTTCCTAGTTTATTCTGAAATGCCTCTAATGGATGAGCTTGATAATGAGGTCTAAGACTGGCACTTCCTCCACCAATTATTTGAGCTTCCTTGGCGTTAGGACCAATAATTGCAAGATTCTTAATATCAGATTTTAAGGGAAGCAGGTTATTATTTTTAAGTAATACCATTCCACCTGCAGCTGCTTTTTTAAGAAGCTCTCTATGCTGCTGTATATCATGACTTTCCTCAGGTTTGATATTAGGATTTTCAAATCTATTCGTGAAGCTAGCAATATTTAAAATTCTCCTAACTTTGTCATTAATTAATTCCTCTTTAACTTTACCTTCACTTACAGCAGTAAATAACCGATCTCCCCAAACATGACCTGGTCCTGGCATTTCAAGATCTAATCCACCATTAGCGTTCTCTTCTGTTTCTAGTGCAGCACCCCAGTCACTAACTACATAGCCATCAAATCCCCACTCATCTTTTAAAATATTAATAAGCAGATCTTTATGAGAGCTACAGTAAATATTATTTAATTTGTTATATGCGCTCATTACTACTTTTGCATTGCCTTCTTTAATGCCCATCTCAAAGGGCAGTAAATATATCTCCCTTAAAGTTCTTTCATCAACATTTGAACTAACTAGATGTCTTTCGTATTCAGTATCATTACCAATGAAATGCTTTAAACATGCGGCAACGTCTTGTGATTGAACTCCTTGAACATACTCAATAGCAATTTTTCCTGTGAGGAAGGGGTCTTCTGAAAAGCTTTCAAAATGCCTTCCACCAAGAGGATGTCTATGAATATTAATAGTAGGACCAAGAAGAACATCCACATCCTTAACCTTCGCCTCTTCTCCCAATGCTATGCCTAGCTGGTTTATTAAATCTATATCCCAGGTTGAGCCAATTGATATAGCGCATGGGAAACAAGCTGAGGATTTTCCTGATATAGCATCACCTCTTACTCCATTTGGACCATCCGACATTTTGATGCTTGGGATACCAAGCCTATCAATTTTGTTTGTGTACCATGAATTAAAACCACTCAGCAAAGAGATTTTTTCTTCTAAAGTTAGATCTTGAATAAGCTTATTTATATCTGGCATTTATCAATGTTAAGTCGTTTACTAAATATCTTCAATTATTCAATTTTATCAATAACTGTTAGCATATATAGAATGTTTAAATCCTTAATAATTTTATTTTTTGCAGTTTCACTTTTTTCTTCAGCAGAAGATATGGTTGATAGAATTATTATTCCTAAAACTTTGATAACTCTAGATGCATCTAATGTAAATTCTGATGCGGTTATGGTTAGAGGCTCTAGAATTCATGCAGTAGGCCAGAGTGATTCTTTAATAAAGCAATTCCCAAATGCTAATGTAGATTATTCATTTAAAGATGATGTAATCATTCCTGGATTTATTGAACATCATATTCATCCGTTATTAGCAGCTATTACCATGAATTCTGAAATAGTAGCCATTGATGACTGGGTTCTTCCAAGTAAAAGTAGCATTGGTGTCCGCGATAGAGATGGCTACATTAAACGAATTAAAGCTATAGAAGATGGTTTTGAAGATAAAGAAACTCCTTTAGTCAGTTGGGGCTTCCATCATTATTTTCATGGCAAATTAACCAGAGATGATTTAGATAATATTTCCTCAGAAAGACCTATCTTAATTATTCACCGTTCATTTCATGAATTTATTATGAACTCTAAAGCACTTGAATTATTTGGTATTAAAAAAGAGGATTTAAAAAATCTAACTTTAGAAGAACAAAAATTAGCAAATATTGAGGAAGGCCACTTTTCTGAAAGAGGTCTTGTTGCGGTGATGCCAAAAATTATGAATTATCTAGGTGCCCCGCAAAGGCTCATTAGTGGATTAATAACAACTGAAAAATATATTCAAGAACAGGGTGTTACTTTAATTGCTAACCCTGGAGCTATGTATAACAAAGACATACAGAATGTTAAGAATTATGTCTTGGGAGATATAGATACGCCATTTAAGTCATTATTTATTCCAAGTGCTCTATATATGCTTGAACAGTTTGATGCCACTGAACTTCTTCAGGAGACGGAAGATCTTCTTCAATGGGGTAGCGGTAAGGTTCAATATCTTCCTAATCAAATAAAACTATTTACCGATGGAGCTATGTATTCTCAAAATATGGTTTTAAGAGATGGATATATTGATGGTCACAAAGGGACATGGTTGATGGAAAAGAAAATCTTCGAAGATGTCTTTAAAATTTACTGGGATGCAGATTATCAAATTCATATTCATCAAAATGGAGATGCAGGCCTAGATAGAATTTTAGATATTGTAGAAAAAAATAATCTAAGAAACCCTCGAGTAGATCACAGGACAACTATTGTTCATTTTGGTTACTCAGCTGTTGATCAAATAGATAGAATTAAACAATTAGGACTTATAGTTAGTGCAAATCCTTATTACGTCACTGCGTTATCTGATTTATATAGCAAAATGGGTGTGGGTTATGAAAGATCACAGGAAATGGTTCGTTTAGGAGATGTTGCTAGAGCCAACATTCCTATATCTCTTCATTCAGATATGCCTATGGCACCTGCTTCACCTCTAACACTTATGCATGCCGCGGTAAATCGAGTTAATTATGCAGATGAGGTTGCCGGCCCAAATCAAAGAATTTCAGCTCTTACTGCATTAATGGGAGTAACTTTAAATGCTGCTTATACGATCAACCTTGAAGAGGATTATGGATCCATAAGTGTCGGTAAATATGCAAATTTTACTGTTTTATCAGATAATCCGTTAAAAGTTAATCCATTAAAAATAAAGGATATCCAAGTAAAAGGTACTATTGTTGAGGGAAGAATTTTTTCTAAAAAATAGAAGCCATGCTTACAAAGCCTAGAAGGGTTAGCATCGATATGGCAAAGAAAATAAATAAGCTAACTATAAAAAAAGCTATTGTATATTTGAGGACTAAAAGCAGGATACTTAAAAAAGGAATAGATACATCAACTATTTTGACATAGCTAATGTTACTAATTTCTGCTGTATGCAAGCTCGTGGTTTCTGAGTAACTCTTTGACCCTGATTTCATAAATTGCTCGTATTCTTCGCTCATAACACCATCCTAAACAATGTTTTTTGTTTTTACAAACAAACAAAAAGATGGCTGTATTTACACTTTAAGTGTTCCGTCCTGAGGACCATTGATTTATGATTAAAAAAATAGTCACCACCTCAACATAAGTAAAATATGAACCATAGAATTAAAAAAAGTGCCGGAGTATTACTTTTGATACTTTTAGCAGTCCCAGCTTTTAGCGATACATCAAAAATTTTGTGTGAATTAAATGGGACTTACTCTATTACCTATAAAGACATTAAGAAGACGTATTTATCTGAGGGTATTGAGCTTTTTAAAAATTTAGCGCGACAAACACAACAATCACTCTTCCTGCTTCAAAGAGCTAAGACTAGTTTCGCCGAAGAAGATTGGAATAAAGATAATCTTTACACAGTTCAATATTGGGCAATAGACAGTGATGAGGAAAGTTTTAAATCTTTGACACATACGCTAGACCCGTCACCTGTATGGATTAATCCTGAAGCTTCTTGGTCTTCAGATAAAAGTGATACTGGTATTACAGTTACACATTCCATGGAGACGGGAGATATACATCCTTTATTTCCAGATTACACGGTAGACGTCTATAGAGTGATCAATACATTTAATTGGTATACGGGCAAAGGGAAAATATCTGGCGATATCTGGCTTAATAAAATTGACGGATCTGTAAATAAGAATCCAAAAGTTGAGATTCAGGCTTCAGGCAATTGCGAGCCTCAAAAAAAGAAGTTCTAGGTTTTATCTAGACTAGGGATGCTACAAGTAGCGCCAAAATAATTATAGCAACAGGCATATATTTATCTATTTTTTCAACAATGGCATTTGTTTTTTTATCTTTCATAATTTTTAGTTAAATAGTACCTGGTACTTTAGTAAGTAGATTTGCCGCATAGTTTAAAGTGTTACTTTATTTTTATCGAGCTTTTCGTAATTCTCTGTAAATCTTATTAAGTTTCTTTTTCTTAATTTCCTTTACAGTCTTTCTCTTTAAACTAGCAAGCGAAGATTTTTTTGCCCTTTCGCCTTTATCTATAAATATTTCCTATAAATAGTTTTAATCATTCTAATTAATAGTAACAAATTTTTATAAAAACTCTACAATAATCAAACTCATATGATTGTTGAAAAAAAACAGATCCCTAAAACACTAATTATTTTCTTAGATATTGAATCTTTAAGAACTGGCAATGAGCTTGAAAATATTTATGAGGAGTTTTATGAGCTAGTAATATCTGCTGGTGCAGAGATAGTTGAGAAGAGTATAAGTAAGCAAAAGGCACCTTCAGTTAGTCATTTTATTGGCAAAGGAAAGCTTGATGAGATTAAACATCTTGTAGAACTCTCTTGTGCTGAGCTAGTTATTGTTAACCACCAATTATCAGCATCACAAGCAAGAAACCTAGAACTTCAGCTTAAAGTAAGAGTTATCGATAAGACAGAGCTTATCCTTGATATATTTGCCTCAAGAGCTACTACTCATATTGGTAAGCTTCAAGTTGAGCTAGCTCAACTTAATCATTTATCAACAAGACTAATAAGAGGTTGGACCCACTTAGAAAGACAAAAGGGCGGCATTGGCTTAAGAGGTCCAGGAGAGACGCAGCTAGAGACTGACAGGCGTCTTATTGGCCATAGAATCAAACGTCTTAAGAGTCGTTTGGATAAATCACACAAACAAAAGCAGCTAAATAGCTATTCAAGAAAAAAAAGTCGTAATAAGTTAGTAGCCTTAGTTGGCTATACCAACGCAGGCAAGACAACACTCTTTAATCGCCTAACAAATAGTAAGCAGCTAGCAGAAGATAAACTTTTTGCTACTTTAGATTCAGTAACAAGAAAAAATATAGATCCTGAATTAGGTCCAATATTATTCTCAGATACTGTTGGGTTTATTTCAGACCTTCCAACACAGCTAATAGAATCATTTAAAGCTACGCTCGATGAATTACAGTCAGCTGATTTGCTTCTCCATGTTGTCGATATATCGGACATAGATCACAGACAAAAAGAATCTGAGGTTAATAAAATTTTAGAGGAACTTAACCTTGAATCTATACCTCAAATTAGAATTAATAATAAGTGTGATTTAAAGGGAATATCTCATCAGGTAAAAAAAGAGGAAGAAAAAGAAGTTTGGATTTCAGCTGAAAAAAATAAAGGCATAGAGGATTTAAGAGAAATGATAAACACTGAGCTTTTTAATGGCATATACAGGGGTTGGATTTCACTAGAACCATCTCTTGGGAATATAAGAGCTAAACTATTTAGAATGGGTTGTGTAGATGAAGAAAAAGTTTCTGATACTGGAAAAATATATACTTACATTCATATCGGACAAGATGAGCTTCAAGGTTTTATAGATATCGAAGGGTTTGCTCTTTGCGAAGACAAAGATATAATTTTAAAATCATAAGGAGTTTTTAAAAATGAAAAAATTAAATAATAAGTTAGATGTAATTACACAGCCATTAATGAGCCTAGCACTTTGGTTGCCTAGAATCGCACTTGGAGTTGCTTTCTTTTTTCACGGATACGGAAAACTTCCAGCCCCATTTATGATGGTTGAGCAGCATAGAATGGTGACTTGGTTTGAGAGTGAATTTTTGCCTATGCCAGAATTCTTGGTCAATATGGTTATTTTAGGTGAAATGGCAGCTGGCATTGGAATAATCCTAGGTGGAGTAGTGGGAATTTTTTCTGTTAGTTGGGGGAACCTACTTACAAGGCTATCCGGGGTCCTGGTCGTAATAATAATGACTTGTGCTTTATATTTAGCTCATTCTGAATGGTTTACTACTCTTAGTACTAAATTTGTAACTAGCGAGCAAATGTTCCTATTAGTGCTCGGTTTATTCTTTGCAATTAGAGGAAATAAATAATTTAGACTTTCTCTAAATTTCTCTAAATTTCTATCAATAAAATTATTTATTAATTTTCTACAAATTCTCTTGCATTTGTAAATGAGAATCATTATCATTCACCGGTATAAATGAGAATCATTCTCATTTAAAGATTAATTTTAAAAAAGGAAAGATATGAAAGCAGCAATTCATGACACACTCGAAACAAAATCAATATTATTTATATTATTTGTTTTAACTATTTTATCAGTTAGCACTTCAGTACAAGCTAACGATGAGCAGACTGTTGAGTCTGTAACTATTATTGGAACTAAGGAAGATGTAAAAGAACTTCCAGGTTCTGGTGCGGTTATAAACAACGAAGATCTTAAAAAGGCAATGGATACTGATATTCATAAAATATTATCAGCAGTTCCAGGAGTTTACTTTAGAACTGAAGATGGTTATGGCTTAAGACCAAACATCTCTATTAGAGGAACTTCAATAGATCGATCTGCAAAAGTAACAATCATGGAAGACGGTGTTCTTGTAGCTCCAGCTCCATATACTTCATCTTCAGCTTACTACTTCCCAACGACAGGAAGGATTAATTCAGTAGAAGTTCTAAAGGGACCAGCAGCTATTAGTCAAGGACCAAGCACTATCGGTGGAGCTATTAACTTAATTAGTACTCCAATTCCAGAAGTAAATTCAGGAAAGCTTGTTCAAGAGTTTGGACAAAACGGAATGACTAGAACTCATGCTTATTATGGAGGATCTCAAGGAAATCTGGGAGCTCTTGTAGAAGTTCATGAGCATTCAAGCAATGGATTCGATAGAATTGCTAATGTAGGTGGAGATACTGGTTTTGATAAATCCGATCTTATGCTAAAAGCAAGATACGAGTCAGGCATTCATTCTGTAACTTTTAAATATACAGAACTTGAAGAAGTTTCTGACCAATCTTATGTTGGCCTTTCTCAAGCAAGCTTCATGTCTAACCCAAGAGAAAGATATGGCATGACTCAATACGACGTTATGAACAATGACGGAGAGCAAACATCACTTACTTATGTTGGTGATTTCGATATGTTTGAAGTTGTTGCGACATCATGGAGCAATGACTACCACAGAGACTGGTTCAAAGTAGATAAAGCTAATAACTTAAAAGCACATGGTGTGAGCAATGGAATTAATAGTGTTATTTCTGCTGCAAATGGTGGAAATGCTAATGCTCAAGCAATTCTTGACGGTACATTAGCTGTGCAAGTTAAGTTAAAGCATAACAATAGATTCTACACAAACGAAGGTATGCAGTTTAAAGTTTCAACTGACATCCGTAACCATGCAATTACTTTTGGATATAGAGATATGGAAGATTCAGAAAGCAGATTACAAAGCTATGAATGTTTTGATCAATCATCATCTGGAACTAATTCTTCATTAACATCATGTTCTACAGGTTATAAAGGTTCTAATAATAGATTAAGAGTTTCAGAAGCTACTTCATTTTATATCGAAGATACTATAACAATGGGTGACTTAGCGGTTACTGTTGGTCATAGATCTGAAGAGTATGATCAAGTAGAAAATAGATGGGATGATGGCGTTCCAACAAGAACTATTCTTGCTTCAGGATATCCAAAAGCAAAAACTGGTGAATACTCTACTACTGGCTTTGGTGCAACTTACGATGTTAACGAAAACATAAAGCTTGTATTAGGTTTCCACGAAGGTATGTCCCCAATATTTGGTGGAGATGCAGAAGAAGCAGACAATACTGAAGCTGGTGTTAGGTACTCGAAAGGAACAACTGACCTAGAAGTTATGTATTTCTCTAGTGACTACGCAAGTCTTAAAGGTGAATGTAAAAACTCATCTGGTGGCGATTGCGATGCTGGTGATATATTTGACGGCGGCGCTGTAGATGTAACGGGACTAGAAGTTGCTGGCTCATGGTTGTTTGAAAGAGAGGGAGTATCTTATCCAGTAGGACTAACTTATACATCAACAGATGCTACATTTGGAACTAGTTTTGACAATGGCGACTATTGGGGAACTGTTGCAGCTGGAGACGACGTACCTTATATACCAAGCTCATCAATGGCTCTTGTTGTAGGTTTTGTTACTGATTCAGGACTAAATGGAAGTGCTAGATTTGTTAGTAATGGAAGCTCATGCTCAACTGCAGCATGTGGTACTTACCAAACAATCGATGCTCATAACTTCCTAGATTTAAGCCTAAGAAAATCACTTAACGAAAGTACGGATGTTTACATGATTATGGAAAATGTTCTTGATAGTGAAGATATTGTTGCAAGAGCACCTAAAGATGGCGCAAGGTCTCAAAAACCTGCAACGATTAAAGTTGGTTTTTCATACGAATTCTAATTTAATTTAGAACCTAAAAAGGTGAGTATTACTACTCACCTTTTTTTTGAAATAAATTTTTAAATTTCTCATAAGAGATATGCAAATTTAATTATAATAAAGTACAATTACGATTCAAAATGGGGCTATAGCTCAGCTGGGAGAGCACCTGCTTTGCAAGCAGGGGGTCCGCGGTTCGATCCCGCGTAGCTCCACCATTTTTTTATATGATATGAATAGATTAATAAATCTAAACAAAAATTCTCATAGTTTAAATAAGAAATTTTTACTTCTATTTCTTATTACAGCAATTCCGTTAATGGCTTCCTCTGATGAGAAATTTAAAGTTATTACAACATTCACCGTTATAGCTGATATTGCTCAAAATGTTGCAGGTGATGCTGCAATTGTTGAATCTATTACCAAGCCAGATGCTGAAATTCATAACTATCAAGCAACACCAGGTGATATAAGAAAGGCCCAAGGCACTAATCTTATAATTTACAATGGATTAAATTTAGAATTGTGGTTTGATAAATTCTTTCAAAATTTAAATAATGTTCCTAAGGTAGTTATAACGAAAGATATTAAACCAATGGGCATTTCTCAGGGTCCCTATAAAGGCAAACCAAATCCGCATGCCTGGATGTCAGCACCTAATGCTTTAATTTACATTGAAAATATTAGGCTAGCACTTACCCAGCATGATCCTAAAAATGCAGATACTTATAATAAAAATGCTAAAAATTATTCTGAAGAAGTCCTTGCAGCAGTTGCTCCTTATAAAAAGATAATTGCAGATCTTCCGAATAACAAGAAATGGTTGGTAACTAGTGAGGGAGCTTTTAGTTATCTAGCAAGAGACTACGGACTAAAAGAACTTTATTTATGGCCTATTAATGCAGATGGTCAGGGAACACCGCAACAAGTAAGAAGACTGATAGATCAGATAAGAGAAAATAATATAGAAGTAATTTTTAGTGAAAGCACTGTTAGTGCTAAACCAGCTCAACAGGTAGCAAGAGAGACGGGTGCTGAATATGCAGGAGTGCTTTATGTTGATTCGCTAAGCTCTAAGAATGGTCCTGTTCCTACCTATATTGATCTCTTAAGTGTTACGCTAAGAAATATAGCAAATGGCTTAAGTGATTAGTGAATGCTCTTGAAATAAATGATATTACCGTTACCTATAAGAACGGTCATACCGCCTTATATGATGCAACTGTAAGTATTCCACATGGCTCTATTACGGCATTAGTTGGTGTTAATGGTAGTGGTAAATCTACATTATTTAAGGCTATTATGGGTTTTGTTACTCTTGCAAAGGGTGATGTAAAAATTTTAGGTCAAGATGTAAAAACAGCCCTTCGATCAAATCAAGTTGCTTATGTCCCTCAAAACGAAGAGATCGATTGGAATTTTCCAGTTCTAGTTAAAGATGTAGTAATGATGGGACGCTATGGCTATATGAACATGCTTAGAATCCCTAGCAAAAATGACAAAAAAATAGTTGATGAATCCCTTCAAAGAGTCAGCATGGTCGAATTCAAAGATAGACAAATTGGAGAGTTATCAGGCGGTCAAAAGAAAAGAGTATTCCTTGCAAGAGCGTTAGCACAAGAAAGTAAAATTATTTTACTTGATGAGCCTTTCACTGGAGTCGATGTAAAAACTGAAGACCAGATTATGAGCTTATTAAGAGAGCTCAGAGAAGATGGAAAGGTGATGCTTGTCTCGACACATAACTTGGGCAGTGTTCCAGAATTTTGCGACAGAGCTATTTTAATTAACGAAACTATTCTAGTTTCAGGCACGACTCAGGAAGTCTTTACTCAGGAGAACTTACAGTTAGCTTTTGGTGGAGTCTTGCGCAGATTTGTTTTGTCTGGAAAAGATCTCCATGACGATGATGATACAAGAGAGGTAACTGTTCTCTCAGATGATGAAAAACCTGTGGTTATCTATGGTGAAAAGGAGCCTAATTCATAGTGATAGAGGCTCTTCTATTACCTTTTAACTACTCTTACATGGTTAATGCGATATTTGTAAGTGCTTTAGTTGGAGGCGTTTGCGCATTTTTATCAGCATATCTTATGTTGAAGGGTTGGTCTTTAATCGGAGATGCTTTATCTCATTCCATAGTCCCTGGAGTAGCCGGAGCATATATGCTCGGTCTTCCATTTTCTGTAGGTGCTTTTTTTTCTGGCGGCCTTGCATCAAGCGTAATGCTTTTTTTAAGTCAGCGTTCAAAATTAAAGGAAGATACTATTATTGGACTCATATTTAGCTCTTTTTTTGGCTTAGGACTTTTCATGGTTTCCCTATCACCTACTTCTGTTGATATTCAAACTATTGTTTTAGGAAATATTCTAGCCATTACACCATTTGATACTATCCAACTACTAGTGATAAGTTTTGTTACTATTTTTGTCTTATTTTTTAAATGGAAAGATATTTTAGTAGTTTTCTTAGATGAAAATCATGCAAGAACAGTAGGCATTAATCCTAATTATATAAAAATTTTATTCTTTACTTTATTAAGCGCCTCAACTGTTGCAGCCTTGCAAACAGTAGGCGCATTTTTAGTAATAGCAATGGTAGTTACCCCAGGTGCAACTGCTTATTTTTGGAGTGATAGGTTCGGAATAATACTATGTATTAGTGTCATGATTGGAGTATTTTCCTCATTACTAGGTGCTTATTTAAGCTTCTTTATCGATGGCGCTACTGGAGGAATTATAGTTTTGCTTCAAGCAGCTATTTTCACATTAAGTTTTATTTTTGCGCCAAAGCATGGGTTTTTAGCTTCTAAAAGAAAAAGAAGATACAGATTAAACCCATTGGACTCAATACCAAGATAGCCTATGGATATTCTTAACATTCTTGCAGAACCTTTTACTTACACTTTTATGCAACAAGCTTTCTTCATTGTATTATGCGTATCAGTGCCTACATCACTACTCTCATGTTTTTTAGTTCTAAAAGGCTGGTCTTTAATGGGAGACGCTATCTCTCACTCAGTTTTACCTGGGATAGTTCTAGCTTATCTTTTAGGTTTTTCATATGCCATTGGAGCCTTTATGGCCGCAATGATCTGCGCATTTTTGATAGGCTTCATCAAGGATAACAGTCGACTAAAGGAAGACACGATTATGGGAGTTGTTTTCTCAAGTATGTTTGCTTTAGGGATAGTTCTTATGACAAAAATTCAGTCAGGCATTCATTTAGATCATATTCTTTTTGGAGATGTTCTTGGCTTAAGCTGGTCTGACATTAAAGAATCAGCTGGAATTGCTTTGATTGTGGCTATCTGTATTTTTTTTAAAGGTAAAGATCTTATGCTTTTTGTTTTTGATAATAATCATGCCAAAGCCATTGGATTAAATGTAGGATTTTTACAGTATGGAATCCTTATTTTACTCTCACTTACTATAGTAGGAGCACTTAAGGCAGTTGGAATGATTCTTGTAATTGCTTTATTAATAACACCTGGAGCAATAGCTCATCTTGTGACTAATCAATTTAAAAATATGATTTGGGTATCACTTGCGACATCAGTCACAATGTCTTTCCTAGGGGTATACGTTAGTTTTTATATAAACAGCGCCCCAGCTCCAACAATAATTATGTTATTAACTGTTACTTTTATAATTGTTTTTTTCTACAAGAGCAGAAGAGTAAAAAAAATAACATCTCTTTCAAGCTAAAACTTAAAAACCCTTAGTATTTTTATCAAGAGATGAAGAAAATACATCTTTTAATAGTTGAACATTTTTAAACCCAGAGTATGAAGGTCTTGTAACTATTGCTAATTCTCTGTGAGGCCCTGGCTCATCAAGAAGGGCTTTAGAGATTGAGGAGTTTGAATTTACTAATTGTTTAATAGCCATATGAGGAACCAAAGTTGAACCCATGTTTCCAGCTACCAATTGAGTTAATGTCGTTAGACTAGATGCCTCCATTGAGTACTGCTTATCACTATCTATCCTGCATGCTGCTAAAACATGACTTTTAAGACAATGACCATCATCTAAAAGCATCAATTCAGATAGATCTATTTCTTTTGCTTTTATTTTCTTTTTACCTGTTCCCTGATTCTCTTTATGGCTAATATAGTAAAAATTTTCTTCCCAAAATTTAAATGAGAGCAACCCATCAAGCTTATAGGGCATAGCAAGAATAGCCATATCTATCTCACCATTATTAACTTTACTAACAAGAGAGCTTGATTGAGCCTCTATAATTTTTAATTTTAGTTCTGGAAATTTCTTTTTTAAAGATGGAAGAACTAAGGGGATAAAGTAGGGTCCAACAGTAGGAATAATTCCAAGAGTAATTGGCATGCTTAAAGGATTTTTCTGATCCTCACTAAGTTGATTGATATCACTTATCTCCATCTTAATAGTTCTAGCCTTTTTTAGTACTTCTTTCCCTAGGCTAGTAACTATGACTTTTTTACTAGTACGTTCAAATATTTGAATGCCTAATTGAGCCTCCATTTCAGAAATTGCATTACTCAGAGTTGATGGGGATACATAGCAGGCATCTGCAGCTTTTTTAAAATGCAGTTCCTTTTCTATAGTTAGTGCGTAATGTATTTGTTTAAGAGTGATCATTGGTATTTTAGTATGTTCATTATAATCGAATATTGAATACATAAATAGTGTATTTAATAATACCTAAAAAATAGGTAGAGTGTATGTATACAATTTTTTTATTCTTCAGGGGAGTAATTTTATGAACAACGAAACAGAGGGCAAATGCCCGGTAATGCATGGCGCTTTGACTACTAACAGCTCTACTGGAACATCTAATAGAGATTGGTGGCCTAATCAATTAAACCTTAGTATTCTTCACCAGCATGACGCTAAATCTGATCCTATGGATGAGGGCTTTGATTATAGAGAAGAGTTCAATAAAGTAGACTTTAACGCTTTAAAGGAAGATTTAAATAATCTTATGACAGACTCTCAAGACTGGTGGCCAGCTGATTATGGTCATTATGGACCTTTCTTTATTAGAATGACTTGGCATGCCGCAGGAACATACAGAAGTACTGATGGAAGAGGTGGCGGTGGAACTGGCGCTCAACGTTTTGCTCCACTTAATAGCTGGCCTGACAATGGAAACTTAGATAAGGCTAGAAGACTTTTATGGCCGATTAAACAAAAATATGGAAAACAAGTTAGTTGGGCTGATCTATTAATTCTGGCTGGTAATGTTGCAATAGAATCCATGGGCGGTAAGACTTTTGGTTTCAGTGGAGGTCGCCCAGACATATGGGCACCTGAAGAAGATATTCATTGGGGTGCAGAAAAGGAATGGTTAGAAAATGAAAGATACAGCGGTGAAAGAGATTTAGCTAACCCTCTTGGGGCAGTTCAAATGGGCTTAATTTATGTTAATCCTCAAGGTCCTGATGGAAATCCTGATCCACTTGCAAGTGCTGTAGATATCCGCGAAACATTTGGACGTATGGCAATGAATGATGAAGAAACAGTTGCATTAGTTGCTGGTGGACATACATTTGGCAAAGGTCATGGCGCAGGCCCTGATGATCATGTTGGTACAGAACCAGAAGGTGCCGCAATGGAAGAGATGGGTTTTGGCTGGATGAGCTCTTATGCTTCAGGTAAAGGTAGAGATACTATTACTAGTGGGTTTGAAGGTGCTTGGACTGCTAATCCAACTCAGTGGGACAACGGCTATTTTGACTTACTATTTGGCTATGAATGGGAAAAGGTAACGACACCTGCCGGAGCTATAGTTTGGCATGCCATTAACCCAAAAGAAGAGGATCTTGCCCCAGATGCTGAAGATGCATCTATTAAAGTTCCTACTATGATGACAACTGCTGATATTGCTCTTCGTGAAGATCCATCTTACAAAGTAATCTCAAAACGTTTCCATGAAAATCCTGAAGAATTTGCAGATGCATTCGCAAGAGCATGGTTTAAATTACTTCATAGAGACATGGGTCCAAAAGTTAGATATATGGGACCAGAAATTCCATCAGAGGAATTAATTTGGCAAGACCCTGTTCCAGCAGGCAATGTTGATTATGATATTGACTCTGTTAAAGCAAAGTTATCTGAAAGCGGACTCAGTATTCAAGAAATGGTAGAAACAGCTTGGGCTAGTGCTTCGACATACAGAGGATCTGATATGAGGGGTGGCGCTAATGGTTCTAGAATTAGATTAGCACCTCAAAAGGATTGGGAAGTTAATAACTCTAACCAGCTTCAAAAAGCTTTAAGCATATACGAGGCTATTTCTACTGATACAGGGGCATCAATCGCTGATGTGATTATTTTAGCTGGTAATCATGGAATTGAAATGGCAACTGGGGCTAATGTTCCATTTAAACCAGGAAGGGGAGACGCATCACAAGAACAAACTGACGCTGATTCCTTTGCATCGCTTGAGCCAGTATCTGATGGCTTTAGAAATTTTCATAAATCTGGATTGGCTGTTTCAGCTGAAGAAATTATGCTGGATAAAGCTCAACTTCTTGGATTAACTGCTCCTGAAATGACAGTACTTCTAGGTGGAATGAGATCAATTGGTATTAGCTCATCAGGTCATGGAGTTTTTACAGATGATAAAAATAAAATGTCCAATGATTACTTTAGTACATTGCTAGACATGTCAGTTGAATGGAAGCCTACTGCAAATGAAGATTCATATGAAGCTTTTGATAGATCTTCTGGTGAAAAAATAAGGACTGCCTCAAGAACAGATCTTGTTTTTGGTTCGAATTCTCAATTAAGAGCATTGGCAGAGGTTTATGCTTCTAATGATGGACAATCTAAGCTTGTAGCTGATTTCATTAGTGCTTGGAATAAGGTCATGAACAATGACCGTTTCGATGTGTAACAAGACCTATTAAAGTAAGTCTATATAGGGCTGGTTAGATTAATTTAACCAGCTCTTTTTTAGTTAAAGACTATAGTTTTAGTACCATTAATTAGAATTCTTTTTTCTGCATACCATCTAACAGAGCGCGATAAGACCGTTGACTCTATGTCATTCCCTTTTCTTGTAAAGTCATTAGCATTGTCACTATGATTAACCCTTTCAATATTTTGTTCTATGATGGGACCTTCATCTAGGTCACTAGTAACGAAATGTGATGTCGCTCCAATTAACTTAACTCCCTTGTCAAATGCTTGATGATAAGGCTTGGCTCCCTTGAAGCTTGGTAAAAAGCTATGATGAATATTAATACATCTACCTAACCACTTACTACTGAAGTCAGTAGAAAGAATCTGCATGTATCTTGCCAATACTATTAATTCAGCCTTATTTTTCTCTGCTATAAAATTAAATTCTTCTTCTTGTTTTTTCCTAGACTCTTCATTTTTTTCAATCGGTAGATAGTAAAAATCAATACCGTGAAACTCTACAATCTCTCTGTAAGTCTCATGGTTTGAAATAACTCCGACTATTTCGATTGGCATATCTCTGAATTTAGTTCTATATAAAAGATCATTTAAACAATGACCTAATTTTGATACAGCGATGAGTGTCTTAATCTTCCTTCCCTCAAGATCAATTGACCATTCCATTTGCAGGTCGATTGCAAGCTGTTCAAACTCATTAATTAGTTTTTCATACGCATTGGAATCTTCTTCGATGGTAAATACAGTCCTAGAGAAAAAAGTATTAGAGTCAACATCAGAATATGATTGAACATCTGTTAAAAAAGCAAAGTTTATATATAACAAGCTCGTAACTTTTGACTGAATACCAGATGTATCAGGACAGGAGAAAGTTAATATATAGTTAGCGTTCATTACTAGAATCTTATAATAGTTTGTGATACTAAGATATTGTTTCTTCATAATAGTCATTGGGCTTATAATCTCATCATTATGGATAGAGAGTTATGGGCAGTAATAAAAAATGAGATTGATCTTAGAGTAGAGGCTGAGCCTTCACTTGGATCATTTTTACATTCGTTAATACTTTCGCAAAAAGATCTTCTTGCAGCGGTTGCATCTATACTTTCATCTAAGCTACATAGCGATGCATTATCTGCGATGGACATAAAGAAATTTATATTAGATGTTTATACTGATTGTGAAGAAATTGGACCAGCTTTAGAGGCTGACTTAAAGTTTTTTAAAGAACAGGATCCAGCTTGCAGCTACTACTCAACTCCATTACTTTTTTATAAAGGCTTCCTAGGTCTTGCCTGTTACAGGGCGGCTCACTGCTTATGGAATGATCAGCGACATACTATGGCATTATTCTTCCAAAATAGAGCCTCTGAGGTTTTTGGATTAGACATTCACCCTGCTGCAAAAATTGCAGGTGGAGTAATGATCGATCATGCTACTGGGGTCGTTATTGGTGAGACAGCAGTTATAGAGTCAAGAGTATCAATATTTCAGGGTGTTACGCTTGGCGGCAAGGGATTTGAATCGGGTAAAAGACATCCAAATATAATGAAAGGGGCGTCTATCTTTGCTTCAAGTACAATCCTTGGAAATATCACTATTGGAGAAAATGCAGTTATAGCTGCTGGAAGCTTGGTCTTGAAAGATGTTCAAAGAGAGACAACAGTAGCAGGTATACCTGCAAAAGAAGTAAACAAAATAAATATTACCAACGAAAGTTGGGATCCAGGTAATTCAGGACTATAAAAATGATTAAATATATTGGTAATACACCACTTATAAAACTTAAATACTACTCAGAAGAAACTGGATGTAATATTTATGGTAAAGCAGAGTTTATGAATCCAGGAGGCTCTGTTAAGGACAGAGCAGCAAAATATATTCTTGAAGACGCAATGTCTAAAGGGCTAATAAGAAAAGGAGGAACAGTGGTAGAGGGAACAGCGGGTAATACCGGAATTGGCTTAGCTCTAGTTGGCAATGCTCTTGGATTAAAGACCGTTATCGTTATTCCAGATACTCAAAGTGAAGAAAAGAAAGCAACTATAAGAGCATGTGGGGCTGAATTGATCGAAGTTCCAGCTGTGCCGTATAAGGATGAAAATAATTACGTTAAGTATTCAAAAAGAGTAGCAGAGTCTTTAGAAAATCCAAATGGAGTTCTTTGGGCAAATCAATTTGATAATATAGCTAATAGAGAAGGGCATTATAACGATACAGGCCCTGAGATTTTTAACCAACTTAATGGAGAGGTTAATGGTTTTATTTGTTCAGTAGGAACTGGTGGAACCCTAGCTGGGATAGCTAAGTTTCTCAAAGAAAAGAATGAATCTACTCAAATAGGTCTCGTTGATCCCTTTGGAGCATCCCTATATTCATATTACAAAGATGGCGAGCTTAAATCAGAAGGCTCATCAGTAACTGAGGGAATAGGCCAAGGAAGGATTACAAAAAATCTAGAAGATTTAAAGATTGATTTTCCAATAAGACTTTCAGATCAAGAAGCTTTAGATGTTATGTTTAAAATGGTTGAAACCGAGGGGTTATATCTAGGAGGAAGTGCCGGTATGAATGTTGCCGGAGCAATCCATTTAGCAAAAGAGATGGGGCCTGGAAATAATATTGTTACCATTTTATGTGACTCAGGATCTAGATACCTAAGCAAACTTTATAACAGAAATTTTCTCGTAAACAATGAGCTGCCTTGTCCTGAATGGGTTTAGCTACTAGCACTCTGCATTAAATTAAATCTCTGGTACATAGATATTAGACTTACTATTAAGATATTAATTACAAACTGACCTATCAGAAGCTGAGTTGACAGAATTTCAATATTTAAAACCCCTAAATAATAAATAGCTAATATTCCAAGTACAGAAAAATTAAATATTGAAGCGTATGCGTATTTAGTGCCCTGAAGTAAGAAAGCAGTTAGTGAGCTAAGAGCTGTAATAGTAATAGCGAAAACAATTATTTCATTATAAGTATGCTGAGGTAGGAAAAATAATACTGAGCCCGATACTGCGATTGTAAATAGCATTTGAAAGAAACTAAAAACTTTAATGTCACTTGAAACCTCTGGATTATATTTTACATAAAACTCTTTTGGATCTTTTTCCTCTATGCAGTCCTCTGGCCTCCAGTATGTTTTTGAATACCAAACTTTTACCTTATCACTCCATTTCTTTGTTTTAATCGAGTCACTAATCATAATGGAATAGACTTGAAGGTTTGCCCAAATAGGATTCCAGCTATTCAATGCAGTTGCTGTTCCATAAACTGGTACAACATCTGGCAATCTTGCTGTGTATGTTCCAAACATTCTATCCCAGATAATAAAGACGCCTCCATAATTAGCATCTATATATTCTTTATTTTTTGCATGATGTATTCCATGGTTCATAGGAGTAATAAATATCTTTTCTAAAAATCCTAAATGCCCAATATGTTCAGTATGAACCCAGAATTGGTAGACCAGGTTTATGCCAGCAACTGTTACAAAAACTTCTCCAGGAACTCCTAGGATTATCATTGGCATGTAGAAAATCCACTTCCACAACCAGCCTGTACTTGTCTGCCTTAAAGCAGTAGATAGATTGTAATCTTCTCCATGATGATGAACGCTATGAGTAGCCCATAGAATCTTTATTTCATGATGTAGTCTATGCATCCAATAATAAGAAAGGTCATATAAAAGGAATGCGATAATCCAAGTCATAGGATTTGCAATAGATAGAAGCTTAAGATTCAAAGAAGAACTGATGTACATAAAGATAATACTTTGCACCCCAAGATTTAACATAGTAGGGTATCTGCTTATCATTCCAAGTGAAATACTCGTAAAGGTATCACTTAGTCTATAGGTATTTTTACCTACAGATCTTCCATAAAAATACTCTACAAGTATCAATAAAAAGAATACAGGAACTGCAAAAGTTATTATTAAAGATTTATCTGTGACTATCATAATTTCTCCTGCAAAATTATTGTGTTAGTTATTATATATATAATTATATATATAATTATATATATAACTACTTATCTATCTTTAAAAAAGACAGTGAGCCAATTGCATTAGCAAATTCTCTATTTTTAATATAAGCAGCTGTTACTCCTGCAAGCTCTAATCTTTTATCTATAGCCGATGTAACAGATTTAAGTAAGGAAACTCTCCCTACAAAATAGACCTTATTAACTCCAATGAGCAGGGCATTTAAATAGGCTATCGTGCCTATGACCTCTCCAGTCATATTCATAAGAGATGCTGCTATATCTTCGTGAGTGAATTTTTTTAAATCCCTTGCTTTAGAAAAATTTGATGCAGTTATGTCAGGATCAAGAGAGCCAATATCATTTACAACTTCACCAATAAGAATATCTAGAGTATTTTTATCTCCATCAAAAGCCATGCTATCTATTTTTTTAGAATCTTTCGTATCGACGAGCAAGTTTGATAATCCCTGAAGAGTACCGCCGCCAAAAGAAATACCACCTAAGTGATGAAATTCACCATTAATATAACTAACACATGCAGTTCCGGTTCCCGTGCTTACAACAACAAATGAATCTTCTTTAATGTTGTAAATTTCTTTTGCGCCACTTCCTATAGCGAACACCTCATTCACCTTTGTTATAGCTATTGAATTATAAGATTCTGGGAGATTGCTTGATTTACCCCCAGTTACTGCAATATTCTCAATCTCTAAGTTGGTGAGATCTAATTTAGAGAAAATAGTATCCAATAACTTAGTATCAATATTATTTTCAGATGCAAATGTATGAAATGTTAAAGTACCATTATTCTCAATGACTAAATCAGTATTGGTGATTCCAAAATCTATACCAATATTCATTTTTAATTATGAGAGTTAATTTCTTTATTTCTTTCCATTAAATCTTTCATAAGATTTTTTGGGTTACTGTTACTTGCATTTGGCCTTAGTCTTGCAGGAATCATTCTTTGTGGATAATAATTATTTTCAATATCCGTATCAGCTATTTCCCAAAAAGGATCTACCACTATCGATGTTATTTTAATCTTAGATCTTTTTAACCATTTAGCTTCTTTAGGATTTTTTCTCCAAATCTCCGCAGGAATCTTAATTACTTCGCTTGTTCCATCTTCATAATCTATTTGTAAGGGTATTGGCATTACTAGACCACCTATATTCTTAAAATCTAAAATGTAGTAGAGCTCGTCTTTTTCAATAGCAATTTCAAGCGCCTTCTTTTTCCATTCAGGATCGCTGTTATTTTTATCGTAAAGATCATCTAAAATATCATCATAGTCTCCCATTTCTCTTTTGGAGGGAGTAAATGGATCATATTTATCATATATATCTAGCAGCTCCGGTCTAAGATTAACTCTTTCGGCTATTTGTTCAGACTTATTTCTTTCATCAAAAAGCATTTTTGGCTGATTATTAAAATCATCCCTATCTTTCTTAAGGTTGTCAGCAGGGTTTAGGGAGTCCAATGAGGCCTCATATACGCTCTCTAGAGCTATATCTACATGATCTGTAGAGAAGAACCAGCCATTCCAGAACCAGTCCAGGTCGACCCCAGAGGCCTCTTCCATGGTTCTAAAAAAGTCATATGGAGTAGGGCGTTTAAATCTCCATCTATTACAGTATTCTTTAAAAGCTAAATCAAATAACTCTCTACCCAAAACGGTTTCTCTTAAAATTACTAATGCAGTTGCTGGTTTAGCATAAGCATTATTACCAAACTGCAATAAAGATTCAGAATTTGTCATTATAGGTACTTGCTTTGAGCTTTTCATATAATCTGTTATCCATCTAGCCTCACCTCTTCTAGATCTATATTCTAAGTCCCACTCTTGCTCTGCAAGATATTGTAAGAAAGTATTTAGGCCCTCATCCATCCAAGTCCATTGACGCTCATCTGAGTTAATAATCATTGGAAAGTAGTTATGACCAACTTCATGAATTACCACGCCTATTAAAAACTTCTTCTCACTTCTTGAGTAGGTTCTTGTTCCATCTTCTTCAAGATCAGTTCTGGGTCCATTAAAAGTTATCATTGGATATTCCATACCACCAACAGGTCCATTTACGCTTTGAGAAGTAGGGTATGGGTAATCGAAAGAAAATTTTGAATATACTTCCATGGTATGCATAACTGCTTCTGTGGAATATTTAGACCAAAGAGGCTCACCTTCTTTAGGATAAAAAGACATAGCCATCACCAAAGGATTTTTAGCAGATTCTTGCTTAAAACCAGCTGCATCCCAAATAAATTTTCTAGATGAAGCCCATGCAAAGTCTCTTACATTATCTGCTTTAAAGACCCATGTTTTCGTATTTTTTGATCTAGATTTTTCATTCTCAAGCGCCTCATCTGGAGTCACTATAAAAATAGGCTTTTCAGATCTCTTAGCCTTATCTAGTCTTTTTATTTGTGTTTTTGACAGTACATCATTTGGATTTTGAAGAACGCCAGTTGAAGATACGATATGATCTGAAGGTGCTGTTATAGAAACTTCATAATCCCCAAACTCTAAAGTAAATTCTCCATTACCAATAAATTCTTTATTATGCCAACCTTCATAATCCGTATATGCAGAAATTCTTGGGTACCATTGAGCTACAAGAAAAATATCATTGCCATCTTCAAATGACTCATACCCATTTCTAGCCCTTACAGCATTTTCTTCAACGAGTTGATATTCCCAATCAATTTTAATATCTATTGATTTGTTGCTCGTCAACGGTTTGTCTAAATTCACCCTTAACAAGGTTCCAACTAAATATGTTTTAGCCACTTTATTATCAATCTTGACTTCTAAGTTCTTAAGACCTCCATCAAAATTATCAGTAAAGTTATTTTTTCTAAGAGCACTAAAAGAAATACTATCTAAACCACCAAAAGTAGCAGTTAGGTTTTTTATAGAGTCTTTCTTAAATATATTTTGATCTAACTGAATCCATACATACTTAAGATCTAGCGGTGAATTATTATGGTAAGTAATAGTCTCAGAGCCATTTAGAGATCTATTATCCTCATTAAGAGCAATATCTATCTTGTAATCAGCTTTTTGTTGCCAATACAGCTTTCCTGGCTCACCAGTTGCTGGTCTGTATAGGTTTGGATCAGGAAATTTTTCTTCTAACTGCCTAAATTTATCTTCAAAAGACCCTTTAGATTGATGGGTGTCATGAGCAAAGCTAAAAGACGAGAATAAGATAACTACAGAGAGTATTTTATTTATCTTCATTTGTAACTTCCTCTGATTCACCTTCAATAATATTATCAGGATTATTTTTACCAAATCTATTTATTCTATTGTCCCTATCAGTTTGTCTTTTTGATGCCTTTACTTTTCCTAAATTACTTATAAGAAACAAAGACCCCACAATAACTAAAACCCAAAAAAATGTATTCATATTATCTACTTCTCATCTTCATTAATAATCTAAGTATTTCAATATACAACCAGACTAGAGTAACCATAAGAGAGAAAGCTCCATACCATTCCATAAATTTAGGGAGTCCTTTTTCGGCACCTTCTTCAATAAAATCAAAATCTAGTACTAAGTTAAGCGCAGCAATACCAACAACAAATACAGAAAAGCCTATTCCCATGAGTCCATTAGAATGAATAAACCCTATAGGAGAGCCAAATATAGACATAACAAAACTTACAAGATATAAAATAGCTATTCCAGCAGTCGCTGAGAAAACCATCAGTTTAAAATTTTCAGTTGGCTTAATAATCCCACTTTTATAACAGAACAATAAAGATGCCATAATACCAAAAGTTAACCCTAGAGCTTGAACAGCTATACCTGGATACAAACCCTCGGCCATCATTGTTATTCCACCTAAAAATACACCTTGTGATAAAGCATAAAAGGGAGCTGTTGATGCAACCTTTTCAGGACTTCTAAAAATTGTCACCATAGCTAAGATAAATCCTAATAGTGCACATGGAATCGCTAATACTGGAATATTCCAGCCCACAAAGGCACCACTAAAACAAAGAGCAAGTAAAATACCTGTTTTATTAACCGAACCATCTAAAGTCATTAGATTGGTAGCCTCAACAGTTGATGAGGTTGTTCTAAAGCCACTAGCTGTATTCATTTCGCTAGATGACTGAGTTCTAAATCCACCCTGATCAAAATTTCTTTTAAATGCAGGATTACCTGATTTACCAAATCTGTTTATTGCTGAATGTTTAGACATATTATTTTCTCTCCATAAATGAGGTTATATATTAGTTAGGTATGGTCATAAAGACAAATTTAAAGAGATTTTTATAGGTTTTTAATCCATTTTCTGATTAATTCTGTTCCTTCTTTATGTTCAAGCGCTCTGCCTGATTCCGGCATCATTATGCCGGGATCAAGTGACTGCATTCTATAAAAAAGAATTGAACTATCTGGATCACCTGGAACAATTGAATAGGTAAGGTTATTACTTGCACGGCCTGCAGCAATTGGTTTTTTGAAGACTCCTAGATGAATTTTTC